>Ga0209020_1000025_pt1 | contig 178536 bp, 167 predicted proteins | sample PinacodermBB_FD_187298 | JGI IMG/M metagenome (GOLD analysis project Ga0209020, IMG submission 187298) | Host-associated microbial community of the marine sponge Aplysina aerophoba from Gulf of Piran - sponge pinacoderm, lysed by bead... | ecosystem: Host-associated > Porifera > Sponge >... | reverse complement strand
ATACAATCGCTTATGTGTCCGTATCGCATGCAAGGCGAACTATGCGGCGTATGCCTAAAGAGAGAGCCTGCGGGGGTATTTTGACTTGATCGCGCTCGATACCAACGTGATCTCGGAGGCGATGCGGCTGACCCCGGAGCCGGCGGTCATGGCCTGGTTCTCCGGGCAGGATTCCGCCGAACTGTATCTGACCGCCGTCAGCGAAGCCGAGCTGCGCACCGGCGCAGCCATCCTGCCGGCGGGCCGGCGGCGCGACCGGCTCACGGCCGAGATCGACGCCGCGATCGGGCAGGACTTCGCCGGGCGGGTATTGCCGTTCGACAGCGCCGCCGCTAGGGCCTATGCCGCCATCGCCGCCGCCCGCCGGTCCGCGGGCCGGCCCATCCAGGACGCCGACTGCCAGATCGCCGCCATCGCCCGCGCCGGGGACGCCGCGGTGGCGACCCGGAACGCCGGGGACTTCGCGGATTGCGGCATCCCGGTGATCGATCCTTGGGCGGAGGGCCGAACGGCGCTGTGACGCCGACGACGTTGCGGCGCGGTGCGGCCGGCTCAGCTATCGCGAACCGCTGCGGGAATACCCGCGCCCGCAGGAGATCGCCGAAGCCTGCGCCTTCCTCGGCGCAGACGGCCTGCTCGTACCGAGCGCCCGCGAACCGTCGTCGAACAATCTGGTCGTGTTCTGCGAGCAGGATACGCGGATCGAGACGGAAGTCGTCCGGAACCACGGTGCGATAGACCTCGGATGAGTCTCTAAACCGAAAGTCGATGCTGGGGCTGCCGACGGTATGGGCAACCCGGTCTCCGCTCCGCTAGCGAAAAAGCCGCCGTCCGGGGACAGCGGCTCTTCCGCGTTCGGGCGGTGGGGCTTGCCCTACACGCTGTAATACATGTCGAACTCGACCGGGTGGGTGGTGTGTTCGAGGTAGTAGACCTCCTCCCATTTGAGGTCGATGTAGCCGTCGATCAGGTCGTCGTTGAAGACCTCGCCCTTGAGCAGGAACTCGCGGTCGGCGTCGAGCGCACCCAGGGCCTCGCGCAGGGAGCCGCAGACCGTCGGGATGTCGGTCAGCTCCTCCGGCGGCAGGTCGTAGAGATCCTTGTCCATCGGGTCGCCCGGATGGATCTTGTTCTGGATGCCGTCGAGGCCGGCCATCAGCATGGCGGTGAAGGTGTAGTAGGGGTTGCCGGACGCATCCGGGAAGCGGATCTCGACGCGCTTGCCGTTGGGCGAGGCGACATAGGGAATCCGGCAGGAGGCCGAGCGGTTGCGCGCGGAATAGGCGAGCAGGACCGGCGCCTCGAAGCCCGGGATCAGCCGCTTGTAGCTGTTGGTCGTGGCGTTCGAGAAGGCGTTGATCGCCTTGGCGTGCTTCATCACCCCGCCGATATAGTGCAGGCAGGTCTCGGACAGGTCGGCATACTGGTTGCCGGCGAACAGCGGATCGCCGTCGCGCCACAGCGACTGGTGGACATGCATCCCCGAGCCGTTGTCGCCGACCACGGGCTTGGGCATGAAGGTCGCCGTCTTGCCCCATTTGTTGGCGATCATGTGGACGCAGTATTTGTAGATCTGCAGGCTGTCGGCCATCGAGACCAGCGGGCCGAACTTGATGCCGAGCTCATGCTGCGAGGGCGCGACCTCGTGATGGTGCTTCTCGGTCTCCACGCCCATCTGCTGAATCATTGTCAGCATCTCGGCGCGCATGTCGGCGCCCTGGTCGACCGGCTGGACCGGGAAGTAGCCGCCCTTCAGGCGCGGCCGGTGGCCCAGGTTGCCGTCCTCGTATTCGGTGCCGGAATTATAGGGGCCTTCCTCCGAATCGATCTGGAAGAAGGTGTGGTTCATGTCGGCGGCGAAGCGCACGTCGTCGAACACGAAGAATTCGGCTTCCGGGCCGAAAAAGGCCTCGTCGGCAATGCCGACCTCGGCCATGTAGCTGATCGCCTTCCTGGCGGTCGAGCGCGGATCGCGGCCATAGGGCTGGCCGGAGGTCGGCTCGAGCACGTCGCAGACCATGATCAGGGTCGACTGCGCGGTGAACGGGTCCATCACCGCGGTCTCCGGATCGGGCAGCAGCGCCATGTCCGATTCGTTGATCGCCTTCCAGCCGGCGATCGACGAGCCGTCGAACATGATGCCGTCCTCGAAAGTGTCCTCGTCGATGGTCTGGACGGTCTGGGCGGTGTGCTGCCACTTGCCCCGCGGATCGGTGAACCGCAGATCGACGAACTGGATGTCTTCGTCTTTGATTTTCTTCAGTACGGAATTCACGTCTGACATGTCGGGTTCCATTCTCTTGAACGGGTTGAGCCTGGTCGGGATGGGCCGGGATAATCCGGGTTGGGCGTGAACGGTTGCGTCTCTCGAAGATTGCGGATCGGGTTACACGGCCTCGCGGCCGCGCTCGCCGGTGCGGATTCGGATGGCGTCCTCGATGTCTGTCACGAAGATCTTGCCGTCGCCGATCCGGCCGGTCTGGGCGTTCTGGATGATCGCTTCCAGGGCGCGTTCGAGCATGTCTTCGTGCAGCACGACCTCGATTTTCACCTTGGGCAGGAAATCGACGATGTATTCGGCGCCGCGATAGAGTTCGGTATGGCCCTTCTGGCGGCCGAAGCCCTTGGCCTCGACCACGGTCAGGCCCTGGATGCCCAGGTCGGTCAGGGCTTCCTTGACCTCGTCCAGCTTGAACGGCTTGATGATCGCCTCAATTTTTTTCATGGGGTCTTCTTCACGGGATCTTCTTCGGGGCAGGGCCGGTACGGAATCGGGTTGCCGCACACCCGGCCGGCACGGCGCACATACCGGAACTAAAGCAGGATTCGTGCCAACTGCAATGCGGCAAGTGAACCGCGGGAATGCCCGGATAATCAGGGATGTTTCCGCATTCGGCCCCCGCTGACAACGGTCAGATGCCCAAATTTCAGGCAAGCTGCCGCCCGATCAGGCAGCCAGCCAGTCCGCCATCCGGTCGATCGCGCGGTTAATTCGGCCGTGCTGTTGCGGCGCGTGGCGCGACGCGCTACATTCAGCCATGAAGATCAGGCACAAAGGGCTGCGGGCGCTGCACGAACGCGATAGCGCGGCTCGGTTGCCGGCGGGCATGGCGCCGCGACTTCGGCGCATTCTGCTGCGATTGCAGGAAGCGACCCATCCGGGTAGTGCCGACGCACCCGGCTTCCGCCTGCACCCGCTGAAAGGAGATCGGGCAGGCGTATGGAGCGTGCGCGTATCCGGCAACTGGCGCGTGGTGTTCCGCTTCGAAAATGGCGAAGCCGTGGATGTGGACCTGGTCGACTACCACTGACCTGTAGAGGAGTCTCGACCGATGAACGATGGCGACGGCGAAGGGGTGGGGCCGATGCTGAACCCGCCGCATCTGGGTGAACTGATCCGAGAAGGCATGGAGGAAACCGGCTGGAACGTTACGGTTACGGCGGCCCGCCTGAATTGCGACCGCGGGACCCTGTCGCGCGTGTTGAACGGCAGAGCCGGTGTATCCGCGAATATGGCGCTGGCTCTGGAAGAGATCGGATGGGGAACCGCCGAGCACTGGATGCGCATGCAGGCCAGCTACGAACTGGCGCAGGCGCGCCGGAAGCGCGCCGCCCGCACCGGAACGGAGAACGCCGCCTTCGCCTGAGTTCGGGCATTCAGGCAGCCAGCCAGTCCGCCATCCGGTCGATCGCCCGCTCGATGTTGGCGGCGCTGTTGGCGCAGGAAAAGCGCAGAAAACCTTCTCCGAAAGCGCCGAAGCTGGTGCCGGCGATGGCGGCGACGCCGATCTCCTCCAGCATGCCGTCCTGCATGGCGCGGGCGTCGCGGCCCGTGCCCTCGATGTTCGGAAAGGCATAGAAGGCGCCGGCCGGCGTCCGGCAGCGCACGCCGGGCAGGGCGTTGAGCCGTTCGGCGATCAGCGTGCGCCGGCGTTCGAAGGCGGCGCGCATGGTCTCGACCGCGTCCTGCGGGCCTTCGAGGGCGGCGAGGCCGGCATATTGCGCGCTGGCGTTGACGCAGGAATGGCAATTGATCGACAGGCGCTCTGCCGTGTCGGCCCAGGCCTTCGGCCAGACGCTGTAGCCGAGCCGCCAGCCGGTCATGGCGTAGGTCTTGGACCAGCCGTCGAGCAGGATGGTGCGGTCGCGCAGATGCTCGTAGGCGAGCAGGCTGGTGTGGGCTCGGCCGTCGAACAGCAGCCGGGAATAGATTTCGTCGCTCAGGATCGCGACATGGGGAAAGCGCTCAAGCCCGGCGGCGAGCGCGTCGATCTCGGCCTTCGGCGTGACGCCGCCGGTCGGGTTGGCCGGGCTGTTGAGGATGATGAGCCGGGTCCGCTCGGTAATCTTTTCGAGCACCGCATCGGCGCTGAAGGCGAAGTCCCGCTCTTCGGCCAGTTCGATCGGCACCGGCGTGGCGCCGGAAAAGCGGATGACCGATTCGTAGATCGGGAAGCCGGGGTTGGGATAGAGGATCTCGGCGCCGGGCTCGCCGAACATCAGCAGGGCGAAGAACATGGTCGGCTTGCCGCCCGGCATGATCAGCACGGTCGAAGGATCGATCTCGACCCCGCGATGGCGCAGGATGTCTGCCGCCACCGCCTCGCGCAGCCCGGTCACGCCGGCCGCCGGGGTATAGCCGTGATGGCCGTCGGCGAGCGCCTTGCGCCCGGCCTCGACGATATGGTCCGGCGTGGCGAAGTCCGGCTGGCCGATGCCGAGATTGATGATGTCCTTGCCCCGGGCCGCCAGAGCGGTCGCGCGGGCCAGAACCTCGAAGGCGGATTCGGTGCCGAGCCGCCCGGTGCGGCCGGCGAGTTGCGGTGCGGTCATGTTCGTATCCCCGATGCGCTGGCGCCCGACGGCGCCGGTGCGTTACACCGGCCTACGGATAGCCGACAGGAGCGGGGAGGGCAAAGGCCATGCTGCCGGTCAAGGCGCTGACCTTCGATGTATTCGGCACGGTGGTCGACTGGCGGCGCAGCATTGCGCGCGAGGCGGAGACGGCGCTCGGCCCGAAGGGCTACGCGCTTGACTGGAACGGCTTTGCGCTGGCCTGGCGCGCGCGCTACCAGCCGGCGATGGAGCGGGTGCGCAATGGCGGGCGCGGCTTCGTCAAGCTGGACGTGCTGCACCGCGAGAACCTGCTCGAGGTGCTGGAGCAATTCGGCGTCGCCGGGCTGCCGGACGCGGAAATCGACGACCTGAACCGGGCCTGGCACCGGCTCGATCCGTGGCCGGACGTGCTGCCCGGCATGGCCCGCCTGCGTGCAGCGTATCCGCTGGCGGCGCTCTCGAACGGCAATGTCGCGCTGATCGTGAACATGGCGCGCCGGGCAGGCATCCGGTGGGACGCGATCCTCGGCGCCGAGGTCGCCCGGGCCTACAAGCCGATGCCGGAAGCCTATCTCTCGGCCGCCGGCATGCTCGGCCTGGCGCCGGCAGAGGTCGCGTTGGTCGCAGCCCACAACGACGATCTCAAGGCCGCCGCCGTGGCCGGGCTGCACACGATATTCGTCGCCCGGCGCGCGGAAATGGCGGACGAAGGCCAGACCAGGGACCTTGAAGCCTGGGACGGCGCCGACCTGGCGGCGGAAGGCTTCGAGGAGCTGGCGGACCGGCTGGGTTGCCCCGGATAGTGGCTGCGACGCGGCGGACCCATTGATTTGCGGGCGCCGTTGCGGGCAAACAGGGGCCCATGAAACCGGCAAACGCAATCCTCTCCGGCTACGGCACGACCGTGTTCGAGGTCATGTCGGCGCTCGCCAACGAGCACAAGGCGGTCAATCTCGGCCAGGGCTTCCCGGACGGCAACGGGCCGGACGATGTCCGCGCGATGGCGCACACGGCGCTCGACGACCGGCCGAACCAGTATCCGCCCATGTTCGGCCTGCCCGAGCTGCGCCAGGCGGTGGCGAAGCACAACAGGCGCTTCTACGATCTCGACATCGACTGGAAGACCGAGACGCTGGTCACCAGCGGTGCGACCGAGGCGCTGGCGGCCGCCCATTTCGGCCTGATCGAGCCGGGCGACGAGGTCGTGCTGATCGAGCCGCTCTACGATTGCTACCTGCCGATCATCCGCCGCGCCGGCGCGGTGCCGAAGCTGGTGCGCATCGAGCCGCCGGACTGGACATTGCCCGAAGCCGAATTGCGCGCGGCCTTCTCGGAGCGCACCAAGCTGGTCCTGATCAACACGCCGATGAACCCGGCCGCCAAGGTCTTCGCACGCGAGGAGCTGGAACTGATCGCCGGCCTGTGCCGGGAGCACGACGCCTATTGCGTCGCCGACGAGGTCTACGAGCATCTGGTGTTCGACGGCCGGCCCCATGTCACGATGATGGGCCTGCCCGGCATGCGCGAGCGCACGGTGCGCATCGGCAGCGCCGGCAAGACCTTCGCGCTCACCGGCTGGAAGGTCGGCTACATCACGGCGCCGCCGGAGCTGATGACGCCGATGGCCAAGACGCACCAGTTCCTCACCTTCACGACTCCGCCCAACCTGCAGCGCGCCGCCGCCTACGGCCTGGAAAAGGACGACAGCTATTTCACCGGGCTGGCGCGCGGCCTGCAGCGCAGCCGAGACCGCTTCCGGGCCGGGCTGGAAGAGATCGGCTTCGCGACGGTCGAGTGCCACGGCACCTATTTCATCACGGTCGATTTCCGGCCGCTCGGCTTCAACGGCGACGATGTCGATTTCTGCCGCACCCTGACGACCGAGGCCGGGGTCGCCGCGGTGCCGGTGAGCGCCTTCTACCAGAGCGACCCGCCCCGCCATTTCGCCCGCTTCTCCTTCTGCAAGGAGGACGCGACGCTGGACGAGGCCCTGAAGCGGATGCGCGCCTGGTTGGAGCGGTAGGGGCGGCTTGACCCTTGCCGGGGCGGTGCGTACATACGCGGACCTGCGCCGGCGGGCGGTTTTCCGCCCGGCGCACCCCGGCGGCGGATGTAGCTCAGTTGGTTAGAGCACCTGGTTGTGGTCCAGGGGGTCGCGGGTTCAAATCCCGTCATTCGCCCCAATTTTTCCCGCCATGATTTATCCCGCCGGCCGAACGGCGCGCCCCGGCAGCCAAAAAAACGGCCCGCCATTGCTGGCGGGCCGTTTGCGGTTCGGGACCGCGGGGGAAGCCTTACATCTTGGCGGCCGCCACCCAGGGTTTCCACTTCTTCTCGTTGTCCTTCATCCACTTCGCCGCGGCGGCGTCAGCCTCCATCTTGTCGACGTCGACCAATTTGGCCATGACGGCGATGTCGAGATTGGAGAAGCTCATCTTTTGCAGCAGCTTGTAGGCTTTCGGCCAGGCCTTCGGGAAGCCCTTCCAGACGCCGAGTTTCAGGTAGCCGTCCTTCGGGTTGCCGCAGTCGTACGCCTTGTTCGGGTTCGTGCCCCACTTGGGATCCTTGCGGCACTTCTCGTCATAGGCCGGGAACTCCACGAACTTGCCCTTGTACAGGGCCTCGATGAAGTTCGGCGTCCAGTTGAACAGCACGATCGGCGCCTTGCGCTTGCTGGCCGACTTCAGCTCGGCCCACAGCGCGGCGGCGGAACCGGCGTTCACCACCTTGAAGTTCATGCCCAGGCCGTCGACGCGCTCCTGGTCGTGCTTCAGCCAGTCCACCGGGCCGGCGAGGAAGCGGCCTTTCGGCTTCGTCGACGCGGTCGCAAACTTGGCGGCGCACTTGTTCAGCGCCTTCCAGTCGGGCAGGCCGGGGCACGCCTTCTCGACGTATTCCGGATACCACCACTCCTCGCGGGTCTTGGCTTCGTGGGTATTCGCCGTGATCACGCAGCCCTTGGTGAGCTGCTTCTCATAGCTGACGCCGAACGCGCCCTGCCAGACCTCGTGCACCAGGTGGATATCGCCCTCGCACATCGAGGTGTACACGACCTGGCTGTCCGCGGAAACGTAGGCGACTTTTTCGCCGACCATCTCCAGCATCTTGCCCACGATGCGGGCGCCCACGAGCTGGCTCGACCAGTTGTGAAGCGGAATCTTGATTGTCTCGGCAGCCGCGGACTGAGCCCCGGCGACCAGCAAAGCGGCTACGCCAGCCGCAACAGCAATCTTGCGCATTAATCTTCTCCTCCGGTAGTTCAGCGTCGAACCAATTTAAACCATTTATCTGGGATTCGACACTCTGGAACTCATCAACCACCCGAATCGACACCTGTCAACCGGCAGAACACGTATATTTTACCACAATTGGTTTAAATTGGTTTCAAATGGTGTAAACGGGTTTAAATGTGCGACAAGGGCATTTCGCCCGGTTCAATATCGTCGTAGCATCGGTGCGCCGAACCGCAGGCGTTGATTTCGCGGTGGCGCCACGCGCAGGATCGCGGGAAACCCGGGAATCCGGCCGCCCGGAATTCGGCTACAGGGAGTGCATGGTTTTGGACGCCAAGATCGCCTGCCGGAATGTCTGGAAACTGTACGGCAAGGATCCCGAAGGTCTGTTGGCTGCGCACGGGGGCAATCCCCCGGACGATGCGATCCTTGAAGACGGCTATATCCCGGCGGTGCGTCACGCCACCCTCGATGTCTTTCCGGGCGAAATCCTGGTCATCATGGGGCTCAGCGGCTCCGGCAAATCGACGCTGGTCCGCTGCCTGTCGCGGCTGATCGAGCCGACCGCCGGCGAGGTTCTGTTCGACGGACAGGACCTGCTGAAAATCCCGGCGAAGGAGTTGATCGAAATCCGCCGCCACAAGATGGGCATGGTGTTCCAGCATTTCGCCCTGCTGCCGCATCGCACGGTCCTGCAGAATGTCGCTTTCCCGCTCGAAGTGCAGGGCATCGACCGCGCAACCCGGGAGAAGCGGGCGCTGGAGGTCATCGAACTGGTCGGGCTGAAGGGACGCGACGGCTACTATCCGCGCGAACTGTCCGGTGGCCAGCAGCAGCGCGTCGGCATCGCGCGCTCGCTTGCCGTCGAGCCCGATGTCTGGTTTCTCGACGAACCCTTCTCGGCCCTCGATCCGCTGATCCGGCGCGAAATGCAGGACGAGTTCCTGCGCCTGCAGACCATGCTGCAGAAGACGATCGCCTTCATCACCCACGATTTCGACGAAGCGATCCGTCTCGCCGACCGGATCGCGATCATGAACGAGGGCCGGATCGTTCAGATCGGCACGCCGGAAGAGCTGGTGACGCGGCCGGCCGACGACTATGTCGCCAATTTCACGCGCGACGTGGCCCGTGAGAAGCTGCTGACCGTCGCCTCGATCATGGAAGCGCCGGCGGACGGCGAAACCCTGTCGGATGCGGCGGTGCGCCAGACCGACAAGGTGGCGGACGTCGCGCGCCTGATTATCGACAGCGAACTGCCCTTGCGGGTGACGGACGGCGACGGCCGGGTCATCGGCGCGGTCGGCCGCGCCCATGTGCTGGACATGCTGTTCGCCACGGCGGGAGAGGCCCGTGGCTGAAGTGGCGATCCCCGCCGGCGAATTGGCGGTCCGGCGCTGGGTCGCAGGCTCCGGGCAATCCGGCCTCCGGGTCGCCCTGTTCCTGCTCGCGCCGTTCTTTCTGGTTCTTCTGGTCGGCCCGTGGCTGCCGGACTGGTTGCGCATCGTTCCGAAAGACTGGTCGGCGCCGTTCGTCGGCTGGATCAACGTGGTCGTCGAGGTGCTGCGCACGGAAGAGGTTTTCGGCCTCTTCACCTTCCGGGACATCACCCGCGCGATCGCCAACCTGATCGACTATCCCCTCGATTTCGTCGAGGCGGTACTGGTTGCCGGCTTTTCCGATTCGGTTCCGGGGCTGCCTTGGATCGCCGTCACCGGACTGGCAATCGTGCTCGGCTGGTACCTGCAGGGCCGTCAGCTCGGCATCGTCGCCGGCTTCTGCTTTGCCTACATGGCGATCTTCGGTAAATGGGAACTGTCGATGGTCACCCTGTCGGTGGTGCTGGTGGCGGCGCCGGTCGCCGGCGCGATCGGGGTTGCGCTCGGCATCGTCGCCTTCAAGAAGGCGTGGTTCGAGAAGCTGCTGTGGCCGGTCCTCAACGTCATGCAGGCGCTGCCGCATTTTTCCTACATGATCCCGGTCGCCATCTTTATCGGCATCGGCCACAAGGCCGGCACCATCGCCACCATCATCTTCGCCTTTCCGGTGATGTCGCGCCTGACTATCCTCGGCCTGAAGGGCGTGTCGCCGGAGGTCCGCGAGGCCGGCATCATGGCCGGCTGCACGAAACGGCAGATGCTGTGGAAGGTCGAGCTTCCGGCGGCGCGGCCGACGCTGATGGTCGGCGTCAACCAGATCATCATGCTGTGCCTGGCGATGGTCGTCCTCGCGTCCTTCGTCGGCGCCAAGGGGCTGGGCCACGACCTGCTGAACCGGCTGCGCTCCCTGTGGATCGGCCAGGCGCTCGAGATCGGCGTGGTGATCGTCTTCATGGCGATCATCCTCGACCGGCTCAGCCAGGCCTGGGCGGAGAAGGAGCCGGAACATGCCCGGGAAGGGCCGTTCCACGTCCGGCATCCATTCGCGACGGCCGGCATTGCGGTCGTCGTCATTTCCTACGTCCTGGCGGCGTTTATCCCGGCGCTGCAGCTGTGGCCCAAGTCGCTGTCGGTAACGACGGCGCCGATGTGGGACGCGATGATCGACGCCATCGTCGTCTACGCCTTCGACTATCTGGAACTGATCAAGGACACGCTGCTGGTCCACGTCCTGATCCCGATGCGCGATCTCTACCTGCTGCTGCCCTGGTCGGCCCTGCTCGTGTTCGCGGTCACGCTCGGCTGGTATTACGGCGGCTGGCCGGTCGCCGGCATTCAGGCGCTGTTCGCTCTCTATCTCGCGTTTGCCGGCTTCTGGGAGCGGACCCTGATAACCGCCTACATGGTCAGCTTCGCCGTGATCGTCTGCGTGACCTTCGGCTCGATCGTCGGCATCTGGGCGGCGGGCGGCCCGCGGCGGTCGAAGGTCGTGGAACTGATCCTGGACACGTTCCAGACCTTCCCGTCCTTCATCTACCTGATCCCGGCGATCATGCTGTTCAATGTGAACGATTTCGCCGCCATCATGGCGATCGTGATCTACGCGACGATCCCGACAACCCGCCTGACCATCTTCGGCCTGCGGACGGTACCCCACGACATCGTGGAGGCGGCGATCGCCTCCGGCTGCACGCCGCGCCAGGTGTTGTGGAAGGTGCGCATGCCGCTCGCCTTTCCGGCAATCATGCTCGGCATCAACCAGACGATCATGTATGCCCTGTTCATGGTCGTGATCGCCGCTTTCATCGGCACCACGGATCTCGGCCAGGAGATTTTCCGCTCGAAGGCGGAAAACGACGCCGGCAAGTCGCTGGTCGTCGGCCTGTGCGTCGCCTTCATGGGCCTGATGGCCGATCAGCTGATCAACGCCTGGGCCCGGGAACGCAAAAAAGTGTTGGGGTTGGAATGAATATCCAGACACCGCAGACGCCGCTGGCGCAGCAGCCTTCGAAGGCCGGCGCCGTTCTGCTTCCCGGCCTGCCCACGCTGGGCTTCGGGGTCGAACGCTATGTCGCGCAGGGCGGCGCGGCGACGATCTTTTCCCTCGAGCCCGGCGACAGCCTCACGGTGCGCGACCGGGAAGGCCGGCAAGCCGCCGAGATCGCGGCATTCGCGCCCGACGGCTCGGCAGACACGGAAGCGCTGGGCGCCCGGGCCGGCGGAACGGCCGAAGGCCTCAAGGCCATCCTCGGCGCGGATAACGATTCGGCCCGCTCGCTGGCGGCCAGCCTGCAACGGCGCGGCCTCGATATCGCCGCGGCGCGCTCCATCGACGTCCTGGGCGGCGAGTCGCGGCCGGGCGACGAGGAAAGTTTCACCGCCGAGCGGCCGCTGGTCTGCTTCGTGGCCGCTCCAGGCGGCCCGATGCGCGTCGACCGGCAGGATACGCCGACGCCGGTCGAGATCTTCGTCAACCGCGCCAACCCTGCCGTGCCCGACGAGCATCCGGTGCCGGAACCGCTGGCCGATCCGCGCATCGACCGGCGCGTCGCAGCCCGGACCGCGGAAGCCTACGAGGTCAAGGCCGGAGAGTTCATCCAGATCATCGACGTGCAGGGCCGCGAGTGTTCGGATTTTCAGGCCCTGACCGCGGCCGGCCTCGACAAAGGGCAGGAACTCTGCCTCGATGCGACGGCGACCCGCACCCTGATGGGCAATGCCTATCCGGCGCCTGGGTTGCTGTCGAAGTTCTACGATCAGGAATTGCAGCCGCTGCTCGAAGTGGTGCGCGACACCTGCGGCCGGCACGACAGCTTCCTGTTTGCCTGCACGGCGAAATACTACGACGACATGGGCTATCCCGGCCATGTCAACTGCACAGACAATTTCAACAAGGTCCTGGCGCCGTTCGGTATCGCGCCGCGCCGAGGCTGGATGGCGCTCAACTTCTTCTTCAACACCGGGTACGAGGCCGACCAGGCCGTCTTCGACAATCCGTGGTCGCGGCCGGGCGACTATGTGCTGCTGCAGGCGCTGACCGACATGGTCTGCGTCTCGTCTGCCTGTCCGGACGATATCGACGGCGCCAACGGCTGGAACCCGACCGACATCCATGTGCGGGTCTACCCGCGCGAGAACGTGTTTTCCAAAGCGGTGGCTTATCGCATGACTTCCGACGCCGATCCGAAGCTCACCCGGGAAACCGGTTTTCACAGCCGGTTTGCCGGGCATACGAGAAACTTCACCGAATATAACGGCTACTGGCTGGCCAACAGTTTCACCAACCGCGGCGCGCTGGACGAATACTGGGCCTGCCGCGAGCGGGCCGCCATCATGGACCTGTCGCCGCTGCGCAAATTCGAGGTCCTGGGGCCGGATGCTGAACGCCTGCTGCAATGGACGCTGACCCGGAACGTCCGGCGGCTGGCGACCGGCCAGGTCGTCTACTCCGCCATGTGCTACGAGACCGGCGGCATGATCGACGACGGCACAGCCTTTCGCCTCGGCGACGACAATTTCCGCTGGATCGGCGGCTGCGACTACGGCGGCGAATGGATGCGCGAGCAGGCGGCGAAACTGGGCCTCAATGCCTGGGTCCGGTCGTCGACCGACCAGCTTCACAACGTCGCCGTCCAGGGCCCGAAGAGCCGGGACATTCTCAAGGAAGTCGTATGGACGCCGCCGGCCCAGCCGTCGATGGAGGAACTGGGCTGGTTCCGCTTCGCTATCGGCCGGATCGGCGATCACAACGGCATCCCGGTCGTCGTCTCCCGCACCGGCTATACCGGCGAACTGGGCTATGAGGTGTGGTGCCATCCGCGCGACGCCGGCGCGGTGTGGGACGCCATCTGGCAGGCCGGCGAGCCGCACGGCCTGTCGCCCTTCGGCCTGGAGGCGCTGGATCTCGTCCGTATCGAGTCCGGACTGATCTTCGCCGGCTACGAGTTCGACGACCAGACCGATCCCTTCGAAGCCGGCATCGGCTTTACCGTGGCGCTCAAGACCAAGAACGAGGATTTCGTCGGCCGCGACGCCCTGGTCCGGCGCAAGGACGCGCCGCAGCGCAAGCTGGTCGGCCTGGAGCTGGACGGGCAGGAGGCGGCGGCCCACGGCGACTGCGTCCATATCGGCCGGGCCCAGGTCGGCACCGTCACCAGCGGCATGCGTTCGCCGATCCTGCGCAAGAATATCGCCCTGTGCCGGATGGATGTGACGGCCTCGGAGGAGGGGACCGCCGTCGAAGTCGGCAAGCTGGACGGCCACCAGAAGCGCATCCCGGCAAAGGTCGTGCCGTTCCCGTTCTACGACCCGACCAAGTCCCGGGTCCGGGCCTGATCCGAATCGCCGGCGGCCGGCCGGCAGGAGCTTTCCATGTCAGAGAAATTCGTCGCCGCCTGCATCCAGAACAACGCCACGCCGGATGTCGATTTCAACATCGCCACGACTCTGCGGCTGGCGAAGGAAGCGGCGGTGGCCGGCGCCGATCTGATCTGCACGCCGGAATATTTCTCCGGCCTGCGCACCGAGAACGGCCTGTTCCATCCGGCGGCCTTTGCCGAAGCGGAGCATCCGGTCCTGCCGGCCTTTGCCGAAGCGGCACGGGACTGGAAGGTCTGGTTCCTGCTCGGATCGCTCGGCGTGCTCAATCCGGACGGCCGCATCTCCAACCGGTCCTATGTCATCGACAGCACGGGCCGGATCGTCGCGCGCTACAACAAGATCCACATGTTCGACGTCGTGCTCGATTCCGGTCCGCTGACCGAATCCGCTACGATCGCGCCCGGCGGCCGCTCGGTCGTCGCGCAGACGCCGTGGGGCGGACTCGGCCTATCGATCTGCTACGACCTGCGCTTTGCGCCGCTATACCGCCAGCTCGCCCACCACGGCGCGACGGTGCTGGCGGCGCCGGCCGCCTTCACGAAGGTCACGGGCGAGGCGCACTGGCATGTGCTGAACCGCGCCCGGGCCATCGAGCACGGCTGCTTCATGATCTCGCCCTGCCAGTATGGCGAGATCGAGGGCGGCGGCGCCTGCTTCGGCCATTCGCTGATCGTCGATCCGTGGGGCGCCGTGCTGGCCGACGGCGGCGACGGCGAGGGCATCGCCGTGGCCGAAATCGAGATGGCGAAAGTGGCCGAAGCGCGCGGAAAAATTCCGGCACTGGACCACGACCGGCCGATCGCGCCGGAAGCACCGCTCAGCGCCGTCGCGGCGGAGTAAGTGCCCGCGTCTGCAAAACATGCAGTTCCAAAGGCTGCGGCTTATATTAATTCCCGAAGGGGAATGAATAATGCCGATCACTGCCGATCTGACAATTCGCGAAACCGCGGCGCTGGCGGGAGTGCCGCGAACCACGATCGAAAAGGCGTTGAAGCCAGCATCCTGAGGACCGTCACCGCGCCGGCGCGCTTGCGCGGCGGGGCGACGCGCTATCTCCCGGTCCGTGCTGTCCCCTTTTTCCGCTCCCTCAAGGCTGCAAATCTCACCGACCTCCCGGTTCGCCACAAGCGGACGATCTGGACGCATCTGGTCCGGCTTGAGCCGATGCGGCTCGGCACTGTCGAATTTACGTTTGGTGCCATGATCGATTTGAAGCGCCTTGCTGCGGACTCGCTGCATAACGCCGAGCGATACCGGGAAGCGCGCGATCGGTACATCGCTTCCGATCCTGACATCCTGGGCGGGACGCCGGTCATCGCAGGAACGCGGTTGACGGTCTATTCGATCCTGGGGCGACTGCAGGATGGCGATACTGTCGAGGATCTTGCGGCCGATAACCCGGAGGTGCCTCGCGAGGCCTTCGCGGCGGCCGAACTTTACGCCAAAGCCCACCCGCTTCGGGGGCGCCCTTCCGGCAGACCCTGGCGGAATGCGGGCTGACTGCCGGCTGCGGCCCGGACATGCGCCGGTTTCTCGACGAGTGCCTGTCGCCGGGGATCGGCCGGGCGCTCAATTCCGAAGGCTTGCATGTCGCCATGCACCCGCGGGACTTCGGCGGCCTGGGCGCGCCGGACCGCGAGGTTCCGGCCCGATGCCTTGAACGGGATCTTGTTCCGGTCACGGAAAATGCGCGGGATTTTCGCACCCTGGTTGCCGCGCAGAACCTTCACCCGGGCCTCATTGTTCTGCCAAGCGTCGGCCGCGCACGTTCCGAAGCCCTGTTACGCGCCGCGATCGACTTTCTGTCCAAACGCGGCGATCCGATGGATGTCATGGTCAACCGCGTGCTTGAGGTAACCGCGGACACCGAATTGACGCTGTATCCGATATCGACGCAGGAGCGATGAACGACCGGCAGGACCCGTCGCTATGGCCGAGACCGACCTGGCGAGCGCGGTCGAGGCGCGGAAATTTCCGCCTCTGCAAGCCGTCGTTGCGGAATAAGGGCCGGCGCCCGGCGCCCGGCTTCTATCCCGCTGCGGCGCCCATCAGGTCCTGGCGCGCCTTTTCCAGATGGTCGTTGATCTGTTTGACGGCGGCGGCGATGTCGCGGCGCTCGATCGCCTCGAACAGGGCCCGGTGCTGCCGGTTGTATTCGTCGATCTCTTCCGGCGACAGAATCTTGTTCTTCATCGCGTCCCACTGGTCGTGGCCGCGCACGGCGTTAATCTGCTGATACAAATGCAGCATCAACGGGTTCTTGGAGCTCCGGGCGAGCCACTCGTGGAAAATGCTGTCGTGCCGCGAGAACGCTTCCTTGTCGTCGCGGCACTGCTCGAGGTCGTTCAGGATCGATCCGAGCATCTTGATTTCGGTGGCCGTCGCGTTGAGCACGGCCAGGCGCGTCATGTGCGGCTCCACGGCCAGCCGCGCCTCGATCAGCTCCAGCGGACTCACCCTGCTGACGATGTCGTGGGCCGTGCCGATCGACATCTCGTCGTATTTGACGAAGGTTCCGCTGCCGACCCGCCGCTCGATCAGGCCCTCGCTCTCCAGGTTGAACAGGACCTTGCGGATGGTGCTGCGCGCGGTATCGAAGCGTTCGGCCAGTTCCCGCTCTGCGGGCAGTTGGTCGCCATTCACATAGATTGCGCTGCGAATCGCTTCGCGCAACTGGGCCGTGATGTGCCCGACGTGGCGCCCGCCCTCGCCGAGGCGCGAGCCCGGTGCCGTCCTGTTGTCCTTTACATCCGCGCCTGTGGCATCCACAACCGCACCCTCCAGAATTTCAGGCGCTTCGACATATTGGCCTAATTGGTCAATATTGGCAAAATTGGTTTGCAATTGGTCTTATAACTGTGCAAAGTAACGACCGTCCAGTCAAGCTGGATCGCGAGCATCAAGCCGCTTGCAGAACCAGATTGGCCCGGATATCCTGATTTTTCTCTACCGGGTGTCTCACACGCGATCATCCGGCCGAATTCAGCTTAATGGTTGGTATTGGTCACGTCAACTGCCGGGACGACGTGGCGAGCATGCAGGGATTGCGCACCTTAAGGGGGGATGGCGACATGATGGATATCGAAGTTTTTGTGCAACAGGATGGCCGGGACGACCTAGTCAAACAGGTACGCAAGAAAATCGACGAAATGGAGATTCAGTATCTCTATCTCCAGTTCGTGTCGATCACCGGTCGGATCTGCGGCAAGGGCATCCCGGCGGATCACTGGGAATCGATCGCCGAACGGGGCTTCCAGCTCGTTTACGGCGCGACCGTCAACCTGTTCCTGAACCGGCACGGCGAATATCTCGGCTACGGCCCGCACGACAAGGAGCTGGTCGGCATTCCGGAACCCGAGACCTTCTGCCAGCTGCCCTGGGACAAGCGGGTCGCGCGCGTCTGGTGCACCCTGTTCCGCAACCGCGAAGAGCGCGAAGAGCCGGGCGCCTTCCTGACCGCCGACTGCCGCGGCAACCTGCGCCGCATTCACGAGCAATTCCGCAAGGAACATGACGGCCTGCATCTGCGCCACGGCACCGAGCCGGAGATGATGTGGCTGAAGCGGGGCGAGGATGGCAAGCCCGACGGCGGCTTCTCTAACCCCTATTGCTACCATATCGACCAGTTCGAGAGCCTGCGCCCGGTCTACATGCGGGCGATCGAATATTCCCGGGCCATGGGGCTCGACATGATCCAGGGCGACCACGAGGACGCGCCGGGCCAGCTTGAGCTCAACTTCACCTTCGACGATGCGCTCAGGACCGCCGACCGGCTGACGACCTATCGCCAGATCTGCGCCCAGGTCGCCCGCGAGTTCAATCTGATCGCCTGCTTCATGTCGAAGCCGTTCATGGGCGTGTCGGCCTCGGGCTGCCACCACAATATCTCGCTGTGGCACGGCGGGGAGGAGGTGGTGAACACGCTCGGCCACGATCCGCTGCCGGGCATGGAGAAAAACTTCACCTACCTGAAGGGCGGCGAGAACACCTTCATGCCGGATACCGACGATCCGCAGATGCCCGGCAAGGTCGGCCTGCAGGTGGTCGGCGGGATCGTGAAGCATCTCGGTGCGCTGACAGCCATCGGCTCGTCGACGGTAAACTCCTACCGCCGCCTCTGGGACACCGGCTTCTGGGCGCCGATTTTCGCCGACTGGGGCTATCAGAACCGCACGACCGGCCTGCGCATTTCGGCGCCGGGCCGCTTCGAATACCGGTCCGTGGACTCGATGGTGAATCCCCATCTGATGGCCGCGGCCATCATCAAGGCGGCCGACGACGGCATCCGCAACGACATCGATCCCGGCCCGCCGGAAAACCGCAACATCTACCAGGCGATGGAAGCCGGCAAGCAGGTCAAGAAGCTGCCGATGACCCTGGGCGCCGCTCTGGACGCGCTGGCCAACGACGATGTCATCAAATCCGCGATGCCCGGCGAGATGTACCGTCTGTACGACGAATACAAGCGGGACGAGTGGGAGCGTTTCCTCCACACCACGACCGAGTGGGATATGGAAACCTACCTGGATTGCCTGCCCTAGGCGGCGTTCGACAATCAGACATCTGACAGGAGAGACAAGCCATGTGTGGCATTGCCGGACTGATCTATCGCGACGGCGCCCGCAACATCGGTGCGGAAATGACCGCCATGCTGCAGGCGCTGAAGCACCGCGGCCCGGATTCGACCGGCTTCGCCATGTACGGCGCGCCCGGTCCGAACGAATACATCATGCGCTTCAAGGTCGCCGAAAAAGAAGATCTGAGCGGCGGCACAAGAATCCACCGGGCGATCGTGGAGCGCAAGGCGGCGGTCGATGCGGTGCTGAAGGAACTCGGCGTGGCCGTCCTCGAACTGGACGAGCCGACAGAATACGCCATCCGCTACCGGATTTCATTTGACGGGGATCTGAAAACCCTCGCCGACCAGATCGAAGAGGTTGAGGGCGCGGAGATCCTGTCGATCGGCAACGCCCTGGAGCTGATCAAGGATCTGGGAGATGCCGCCGACGTTTCCGGCGCTTACAGCCTGGGCGGCTTTACCGGTACCCACGGCATCGGCCACACCCGGATGGCGACCGAGTCCGATGTCGATATCCGCTCCGCTCATCCCTACTGGGCCTATCCGTACAACGACATCGCCGTCGTCCATAACGGCCAGATCACCAACTACTGGCTGAAGCGCCGGCAGCTGGAGCGGGAAGGCCAGCGCTTCGTCAGCGACTGCGATTCAGAGCTTCTGGCGGTCTACACGGCGGTCAATCTCGAGAAGGGCATAACACTCGAAGAATCCCTGCGCAGGTCGATCGACGAGATCGACGGGGTGTTCACCTATCTGATCACCACCGGCAACGAGCTGGGCATGGCCAAGGACACCATGGCCGCCAAACCGATGGTGCTCTACGAAGCGGACGACCTGGTCGCGCTGGCGTCGGAAGAGGTCGCCATCCGGGCGATCATTCCCCACGAGATCGACACGAGCGATCCCTACGACGAGGAGGTCCGGGTATGGCAGGCGTAAGCGAGTCCGTCTCGACCCAGATGGGGATGCATACCGAGCCCCTGACGGGCCGGGACATCAAGACCAAGTTCACCCTCGAGAACGAAGGCGGGTTCGGCTACCACTTCGCCCGGGACGTCGATTTCAACCGGCGCGCCGAGATCGATTGCGCCGATCTGGAGCCGACGGAAATCAACAGCAAAATCCGCGAACTGATGGATTCCGGCCACGGCTCCATCGTGATCCGGAATCCCGGCGCCAAACATTCGCTGATCGTCGGCATCCTCAACCGGATGAACCTCATCGTCGAGGGCAGCCTGGGCTATTTCGGCTGCGGCCTGCTCGACGGCCCGAGCGTGCGGATTTCCGGCCGGGTCGGCTGGTCGTTCGGCGAAAACATGATGGCCGGCGTCTGCGTGGTCGAAAAGAATGCCGGCTCCACCTTCGGCGCCGCGCTGCGCGGCGGCGACCTGGTGTGCAAGGGCTCGGTCGGCTCGCGCACCGGGATCGACCAGAAGGGCGGCACCATCCTGGTCGGCGGCGACACCGGGGCCTTCTCCGGCTTCATGATGCAGCGCGGCCGCATCGTGGTCTGCGGCAACTCCGGCAAGAATCTCGGCGACTCGATGTATGACGGCACGATCTTCGTCGGCGGCGAGATCCAGGATCTGGGCGTCGACGCGGTGCCGGCCGAACTGACCGACCTCGACCGGGCCTGGCTGAACCGCAAGCTGACCATGTACGAGATGCTGCCCGAACAGGGCGTCGACCACTTCACCAAGATCGTCGCCGGCAAGCAGCTCTGGAGCTACGACAATCTCGAACCGACGGAGAAGAAGCTGGTCCTTTAGGCCCGGCCTCCTTTCATCCGCACCGAGGCACCGACGAAAGAAACCGACATGCTGGACGATCCGACCCCGGGTGACACCGGCCACTCCAAGCTGGAAGTCGAGGAAAAATACATCCTCGGCAAAAGCCAGATTTTCACGCCGGAAGTCATCAACGACATCCATGTAAAATCGGAACTCGGCCGCTACCGGATGCGCGGCTTCTCGATCTTCAAGAAAATCCCGCACTGGGACGACCTGACCTTCCTGCCCGGTACGCTGACCCGCTTCGTCATCGAGGGCTATCGCGAGAAATGCCTGACAAAGACGGTGATCGGGCCGCGCGCCAAACGGCCGCTGGAGCTGGATATCCCGATCTACATCACGGGCATGAGCTTCGGCGCGCTCTCGTTCGAGGCCAAGACGGCGCTCGCCCGCGGCGCCACCATGGCCGGCACGGCAACCTGCTCCGGCGAAGGCGGCATGATCCCGGACGAACGGCGCTATTCGTCCAAATGGTTCTACCAGTGCATCCAGTCGCGCTACGGCTTCAATCCACATCACCTGCTGCTGGCCGACGGCTGCGAATTCTTCATCGGCCAGGGCTGCAAGGTCGGCCTCGGCGGCCATCTGATGGGCCAGAAGGTGACCGACCAGGTTGCCGAGATGCGCTCGCTGCCCGCCGGCATCGACCAGCGCTCGCCGGCGCGCCACCCCGACTGGCTGGGGCCGGACGATCTGGCCCTGAAGATCCTCGAAATCCGCGAGGCGACCGACGGCCAGATCCCGATCCAGCTCAAGCTCGGCGCCGCGCGGGTCTACGACGACGTGCGCATGGCCGTGAAGTGCGATCCGGATTCGATCTATATCGACGGCATGGAGGGCGGCACCGGCGCCGGCCCGCACCTGGCGACCGAGGAAACCGGCGTGCCCGGCATGGCCGCGATCCGCCAGGCCCGCCGCGCGATCGACGGTCTGGGCAAGCGGGGCGAGATTTCGCTGGTCTATGCCGGCGGCATCCGCAACGGCGGCGACGTGGCGAAGGCCCTGGCGTTGGGCGCGGACGCCATCGCCATCGGCCATTCGGCCATGATGGCGCTGAACTGCAACAAGGATATCCCGGAAGCCGATTTCCCGTCGGAAATGGGGGTCCGGGCCGGAAACTGCTATCACTGCCATACCGGCCGCTGCCCGGTCGGCGTCGCGACCCAGGATCCGGCCCTGCGCAAACGCCTGAATCCCGACGAGGCGGCGGAGCGCGTCTACAACTTCCTGCACACGCTGACCATGGAAGCCCAGATGATGGCGCGCGCCTGCGGCAAGACCAACATCCATAGCCTCGAGCCGGAAGACCTGGCGGCGCTGACCATGGAAGCCTCGGCGATCGCGCAGGTCCCGCTGGCCGGCACCGACTTCACGGTCGGGGTCGACGACTATCACCACATCTAGAGGGGAGGGCGCGGCAATGGCCGGAACCGGATACAAGGGTGCCCAGATCGACGATGTCGATCATTTCCTGAAGGGCGGCGGGATCGATTCGGAACGCGAGCAGACCATCGGGCAGCACATCGGCTATCGCTACGATGTCAACCTGCTGCCCGACTACGACAAGCTGACCCCGTTCCTGAAGAACTACCTGGAGTTCATGGGCTGGGACGACCTGAACTGGCTAGAAGACGTCCATATGGGCTACGACGACGGCCAGGCCGCGGTGTTCGACCGCAATATCAACGGTTGGGTCGCGATCCCCGAAGACATGGACCTGCCGGACAATCAGCAGGACCGGGACATGATCGCCCGCGAAATGCTGATCAAGTTCCAGATGTCGCCCGATCACCCGATGGTCGACCTCTACAAAGCCTACCGCAAGTTCTAGCGAAACCTTTTCTCCTGCCTGCCGCCGTTCGCCGGTTGCCGTCGGGGCGCCGGCGGGCGGCGACCGGGTAAGGGAGGCATGTCATGGCCGTAAAGTCCGATATCGAAATCGCCCGCGAGGCTTCCCTCCAGCCGATCGCCGAAATCGGCGGCAAGCTGGATATCCCGGCGGACAGTCTGCTGCAGTACGGTCCGCACAAGGCGAAGCTGTCCTACGATTTCATCCGCTCGCTGAAGGACCGGCCTGACGGCAAGCTCATTCTGGTCACCGCGATCACGCCGACGCCGGCGGGCGAGGGCAAGACGACAACGACCGTCGGCCTCGGCGACGGGCTCAACCGGATCGGCAAGCGGGCGACCGTCTGCCTGCGCGAGCCCTCGCTCGGGCCCTGCTTCGGCATGAAGGGCGGCGCGGCCGGCGGCGGCTATGCCCAGGTCGTGCCGATGGAGGATATCAACCTTCACTTCACCGGCGATTTCCACGCCATCGGCATCGCCCACAACCTGCTGGCCGCGATGGTCGACAATCACATCTACTGGGGCAACAAGGCCGGGCTGGACACCCGCCGCATCGCCTTCCGCCGGGTCGTCGACATGAACGACCGGGCTTTGCGCCAGATCACCTCGTCGCTCGGCGGCGTCGCCAACGGCTTCGCCCGCGAAGACGGGTTCGACATTACCGTGGCGTCCGAGATTATGGCGATCTTCTGCCTCGCGACCGACCTGGACGACCTCGCCGGGCGGATCGGCAATATCGTCGTCGGTTACACGCGGGCCCGCAAGCCGGTGCGCGCGGCCGATATCAAGGCGGCGCCGGCAATGGCTGTCCTGCTCAAGGACGCGCTGATGCCGAACATCGTGCAGACGCTGGAAAACAACCCGGCCTTCATCCATGGCGGTCCGTTCGCCAACATCGCCCATGGCTGCAATTCGGTGACGGCGACGACGACGGCATTGAAACTCGCCGACTATGTCGTGACCGAGGCCGGGTTCGGCGCCGATCTCGGCGCAGAGAAATTCTTCGACATCAAGTGCCGCAAGGCCGGGCTCGCGCCGGATGCCACGGTGCTGGTCGCGACCGTCCGGGCGCTCAAGATGCACGGCGGCGTCGCCCGGGACGATCTCGGCGCGGAGAATGTCGACGCGGTGCGCGCCGGCTGTTCGAACCTCGCCCGGCATATCGAGAATATCAAGAAATTCGGCGTCCAGCCGGTCGTCGCCGTCAACCGCTTCATCGCCGATACCGAAGCCGAGCTGAATGCCGTACGAGAGACGGCGGCCGGACTTGGCGCGCAGGCCATCGTCGCGTCCCACTGGTCGGACGGCGGCGCCGGCACCGAGGAACTGGCCCAGGCCGTCGTCGATATCTGCGACAGCGGCGAATCGAACTTCCGGCCGCTTTACGCCGACGACGTTTCCCTGTTCGGCAAGATCGAGACCGTGGCGAAGGAAATCTACCGCGCCGGCGAGGTGACGGCCGACGCCAAGGTGCGCAACCAGCTCACGGACTGGGAAGCGGAAGGCTACGGCGATTTCCCGGTCTGCATGGCCAAGACGCAATACAGCTTCTCGACCGATCCGGCGCTGAAAGGCGCGCCGGAGGACCACGCGGTCAACATCCGCGAGGTCCGCCTGTCGGCCGGCGCCGGCTTCATCGTGGCGATCGCCGGCGACATCATGACGATGCCGGGCCTGCCGCGGGTCCCGGCTGCCGAAGCCATTCACCTCGACGAAAACGGCCTGGTGCAAGGGCTGTTCTAGCGGCGGCGGCGCCGGGATTGACCGCAGTTCATCCCGGCCCCGGTCGCTGCGGTCCCGGCAGCGTCATGCTGCCTCGGCCAGGTTTTCCGGTCTTGGTAATCCTCGCGCAGGCAAATTGCCGACCGCTGCCGCCGCGTCGGACACAAGGGCTTGCCCCGTTTTCGTTACCGTGTCCGCCAGAACGTCGACCCAGCGCTGGCCCTCGGCAGCAGCCCGATGGGCAAGAACGATCCGGCGTGACGGCTCGGGCGCTGCAAAACGCAGGAAACAAAGATCCGGAGACGCCGCGCTCTCGGTGGCTGCCGCTGTTTCCGGCAGCAGGGTCAACCCCGCGCCCTGGGCGACAAGGCGCGTGAGCGTCGCCAGCGATCCGGCGCCGCACCGAGCTTCCCGGATGCGCCACATCAGGCAGACCCCGACGACCTGGGCGGCCAGGCAATCGTCATCGCCGAGCGTGAGCAACGGCCCGACATCGGCCCGGGCCAGTTCGGCAGGCGAAACCGCATCGCACGAATTTTCGCGAAGCGGGGCGAGCCGTTCGGCCTGACCTGCGAGCAGGAAGCGGTCTTCGAACAGGACGCGCTCGCAGAGCCCGGGCAGACCCAGAGGGCGGGAAATGATGGCAGCGTCGAGCCGGCCGGCAACCAGTTCGGAAATCAGGGCCTCTCCGGAAGTCTCGACGATCCTGATTTCGATGCGTGGCGACGCCGCCTTGAGGCGCTCCATGACACCCGGCAACAAATAGGGGGCAAGGGTTGAAAGGACGCCTACGGAGGCATGTACCGGGCCGTCTTCGAGACGTATTCCCAATGTCTCCAGTAGCTTCGTCTCGTCGAGAATTCGGATCGTTTGCTCGAATGCGATCCGACCGAGTCGGGTAAGGACGACGCCCCGGCTCTCCCGCTCGACCACCAACCCGCCCAGCGTGGCCTCCAGCTCACGGATCTGTATGGAAAGAGCAGGCTGCGTAATGCAAACCTTCTCGGCCGCACGGGAGAAGGAGCCTTGTTCGGCCAAGGCCCGGAAATATCTCAATTGACGTAGAGTGACAGGCATTTTCGATTACTCCTGGCGGCAACGCCGCGATCTCGCGGCCGGATTGCCCGCTCGACGATCTTTGTAGTTTTACTCGCCGGGGTTCTGTTGCCGAACATGCCGAATTTTCAGGAATCCATCCAATTTTGTATTACTATACCAACACTAAGAAATTCTTATGAAAGCAAAAATTACCGACAGGCAAAACTGTGGAAGTGTGTAAGCCTCAATCTATCGAAATAGGTCTTGTGACCTTTCCCGGTTAAAGTTTTCTTCGTTGCGCCGCCGCATACGCTCACAGGTATCTGAAGCTGCCGGCAGGCTTGCGGCTTTTCGCCTTTCCGGATGCACGATCCAGCGCCTTCGATCTGCCGTCACGTCGCGGCAGGGCCGTGGAATCAATGTTCCGGGACGGCAAATCCGGTTCGCCCGCATCGCGGGGTCAAACGGAGAAATCGATCTTGCGAAGCGCTGTCATATTGTGGCCTGAGATTTGGACTGTCCGGCTTTCTCTCTGAAAGAATGTTGTTTTTTCAACGAACGACAAATGTTAGAAAATTGGCCATACAACTTGGTGAAATTTTGCTGATTAATAGACCATTTTGCTGGATTTCTGGAAATTTCACGGTCGATTTTCAAAATTCCGTTAGATTGGCAACGATCCCGATCACACTTTGTTTACGGCCCGGAGCCGGCGCGCGATCCCGTTGCGGACGCCGAAGCCGGCGCCGACTCGCTCGCGGTCGCAGTCCGGCCCGCGGCGGCAATCCGACCCGTCCGGGACCGGGCGCCGGTGTCGTCGCGGCGCAAGAAAAGATGTATGGAGACGGGTCCGAAGGCCGTTTTCGGACGCCGGCCGACAGGCACCGTGTCGCCGGAATTGCCTCGCCATCGGTGCCGGGGAAGACCGACATGCTGCCCTTCAAAGTGTCAGTCTGCGGCCTGGACGAGATCGAAGGATTCGCCGGCGCCGGCGTCACCCATGTGATTTCGCTTCTCGACCCGGACTGGCCGGATCCGGATGGATGGTCCGCCCTCGGCGCGGTCGAACATCACCGGTTTCACATGCACGACATCGTCTCCGACGCGCCGGGCCGGCAGCCGCCGTTGGAGGAGGATGTCGAACGGCTGCTCCAGGTCGGCGACCTGCTGGCGCGCTCCGACGTCGGCCATCTGCTGGTGCATTGCCATTTCGGCCGGTCGCGTTCGACCGCGGCTGCGCTGATCCTCAAGACCCAGCATTATCCTGGCCGGGAGGCCGAGGCGGCGGACGCGCTGCTGGCGGTGCGCAACCCGCTGTGGCCGAACAGCCGGATGGTCGCCTATGCCGATGCGCAACTGGAACGGGACGGGCGGCTGATCGCGGTTGCGCGCGGCCTGTTCGCCCGGGTTGCGCGCGAGCATCCGCATTTCGCCGACTTCATCCGCCGTACCGAGCGCGCAGGCGAAGTGCCGGACGGATAGGTCTGCCCGGAGGGCGCGGCTATTCCACCGTCACGCTCTTGGCGAGATTGCGCGGCTGGTCGACATCGGTGCCCCGGATAACGGCAGCATGGTAGGCGAGAAGCTGGACCGGGATGGCATAGAGGATCGGTGCGACGAAGGGGTCGACAAGTGGCAGTTCGACGGTCGCCATCGCCTTCTCGCCCAGCTTTTCAATGCCGGATCGGTCGCTGAGGAAGATAACCTTGCCGCCCCGCGCGATCACCTCCTGGGTGTTGGACGCGGACTTGTCGAACAGCGCGTCCGAGGGCGCGACCACAATCACCGGCACGCTCTCGTCGATCAGCGCGATCGGCCCGTGCTTCATCTCGCCCGAGGCATAACCTTCAGCGTGGATATAGCTGATTTCCTTGAGTTTCAACGCGCCTTCCAGGGCAATCGGATAGGCCGTGCCCCGGCCGAGATAGAGCACGTCGCGCGCGTCGGCGACCGTGCGGGCGATGCCCCGGATCGCGTCGTCATGGGCCAGCACCTCGGCGGCGCGCGATGGCACCTCGGCAATGCTGCGGGACAATTCCGCCTCTCGCGCATGGTCGATTGAGCCTTTGGCGACGGCGGCCGAGATCGTCAGACAGGCGAGCGTCGTCAGCTGGGTGGTGAAGGCCTTGGTGGAGGCGACGCCGATTTCGGGCCCCGCCTTGGTCGGCAGCACGACATCGGATTCGCGCGCAATCGAACTCTCCGGGACATTGACGACCGAGACGATATGCTGGCCCTGCAGCTTTGCGTAGCGCAGCGAGGCGAGGGTATCGGCCGTTTCGCCCGACTGCGAGACGACCAGCATCATGCCGCCTTCGGGCATCGGCGCCTCGCGGTAGCGCAGTTCCGAGGCGACGTCGATCTCGACCGGGATGCGCGCAACCTGCTCGAGCCAGTATTTGGCGACAAGGCCGGCATAGTAGGCCGTACCGCAGGCGGCGATGGTGATGCGCGGCACGGCGGCGATATCGAACGGCAGGTCCGGCAGGTTGACGGTCTGGCCGGCCGGATCGAAGAAGCTCTGCAGGGTATCGCCGATTGCCGCCGGCTGCTCGTAGATTTCCTTCAGCATGTAGTGCCGGTGGCCGGCCTTGCCAATCGGCGCCCCGGAGGCCGCAGTCTCGACGACCCGGCGCTCGGCCGGCTCGCCCGCGCCATCGTAGACGGTCGCGCTGTCCCGGCTCATCACGACCCAATCGCCTTCTTCGAGGTAACAAATGCGCCGGGTCAGCGGCGCCAGCGCCGTGGCGTCGGAGCCCAGGAACATCTCGCCGTCGCCGTAGCCGATGGCGAGCGGGCTGCCGCGGCGTGCGCCGACCATCAATTCCTCCTCGCCGGCAAAGACGATGGCGAGCGCGAAGGCGCCGTGAAGCCGCCGCAGGGTCGCCCCGATGGCGTCGCGGAGCGGCATCTGCCGTTCCATGAAGTCGGTCAGCAGCTCGGCGACGACTTCGGTGTCGGTATCGCTGTCGAAGCTGCGCCCGCGGGCCAGCAGTTCGTCCTTCAGCTCTTGGAAATTCTCGATGATGCCGTTATGGACCAGCGCCACCCGGCCGGTGATGTGCGGGTGGGCGTTAATCTCGTTCGGGATGCCATGGGTCGCCCAGCGGGTGTGGCCGATGCCGATCGTGCCGCCGATCGGCCGGTCGCGCAGTTTTGCCTCGAGCCGCGATATCTTGCCTTCCGCGCGCCGGCGGCGGATCAGGCCTTCCTCGATCGTGGCCACGCCCGCGCTGTCGTAGCCGCGATATTCCAGCCGCTTGAGGCCGTCGACCAGCAGCGGGACGCAAGGTTCCCTGCCGACGATGCCGATGATGCCGCACACGCGCCGCCGGTCCCTTATTCGTTCGCATCTTCGGCCGTGCCGGCCGATTTGCGCGTGCGGAACCTGACGGCGCCGTCCGGCACGGCCGTCTGGTCGGACCGGGTCAGCGCCAGGGCGTCGGCCTCGACATCCCGGTCGATCGTGCTGCCGGCGCCGACGATGGCGCGTTCGCCGATGCTGACCGGCGCGACCAGCGCGCTGTTCGACCCGATGAAGGCGCCGTCGCCGATCACGGTCCGCGCTTTCCGGAAACCGTCATAGTTGCAGGTTATGGTCCCGGCGCCGATATTCGCTCCGGCGCCGACATCCGCATCGCCGACATAGGCCAGATGGTTCGCCTTGGCGCCCGGTTTCAGGACGGCATTCTTGACCTCGACGAAATTACCGACTTTCGCACCCTCCTGCAGTTCGGCGCCGGGCCGCAGCCGGGCGAACGGGCCGACAGAGGCGCCGCTTGCTATCGCCGCTCCCTCGATATGGCAGAAGCCCGCGATCTCGACATCGTCGCCGACGCTGACGCCCGGCCCGAAAACGACCTGGGGCCCGACCGTGACATCCTGCCCGAGCACCGTATCGAAGCTGAACCGGACCGAGTCCGGGTCGACCAGCGTGGCGCCGCCGTCCATTGCCGCGAGGCGCATCCGTTGCTGGAAAATCCGTTCGGCGTCGGCCAGTTCCGCCCGGCTGTTGATGCCGAGCAGTTCTTCGGCGTCCGCTTCCAGGACTGCGCAGGTCCGGCCGCCGTGGCGCGCGATGCCGACAATGTCCGTCAGGTAGTATTCGCCTTTGGCGTTGTTGCAGCCGACAGCGTCGATCAGATCGAACAGGACCGCGCCGTCGACCGCCATGACGCCGGAATTGCACAGGCCGATCCGGCGTTGCTCCGGCGTGGCGTCGCGGGCTTCGACAATGGCGTCCAGTGCGCCGCTGCCGTCCTGAACCAGCCGGCCGTATGCCCCCGGATCGTCTGGCCGGAAACCGAGGACGACGACGGCGTGGCCGCCCTCCTGGCGCCGGACGATCGCGGTCTCCAGGGTCTGTGGGCGGATGAGCGGTGTGTCGCCGTACAGGATTAGAACGGTATCCGAATCCCGGCCGACGATGCCGCGCGCCGGCCTGACGGCATCCGCCGTGCCGCGCGGTTCGGCCTGAACGACCGTCGGAACGGGCGCGACCGCCCCGACGACGCCGCCCATTTCCGGCCCGGCAACCACGACACAGGTCTCCGCACCGGCGGCCCGCGCCGCGTCCAGGGTGTACAGCACCATGGGCCGGTTGCCGATCCCGTGCAGCACCTTCGGTATCCGCGATTTCATGCGGACGCCCCTGCCGGCGCCCAGGATGACGGCGGCGATCCGGTCCGGCGCAGCAGGGCCGGGGCGGGAGGCGGAAATCTCCTGTGTCATGGCCCGGAACACCTCTTCCGGGCGGCGCGCGGCGCAATGCCGGCGACCGCCCCGGTTACGATCCGGCGCGACTGTGCCACAAGCCCCGGCGCCCCACCAAGTCACGTATTGTTACGGTTTGCGACGCCGATGAAGCCTGTGCCGAAGCGCCGGCGCCGGGGTGTCTGCGGCGGCGGCTCAAGCGCCTTCGCCGCAGAATGCGGGAGTGGCCCGGCGGCGCCGGTTGCGCATATAATCCGGCGCATGACGAAAGCGCAGTTCTACATTCTGCGGCAGGTTGCGGTTGCAACATTGTTTATCGCCGTCACGCTGACGGTCGTCGTCTGGCTGACCCAGTCGACCCGCTTTTTCAAGCTGATCCTGAACCGCGGCCTGTCGCTCGATGTGTTCCTCGAGTTGACCTCGCTTCTGGTGCCGTCGTTCCTGCTGATTACGTTGCCGATCGCGCTGTTCCTGGCCACCGTTTTCGTGTTGACCAAGATGCTGAACGACCGCGAGCTGGTGGTCATGCGCTCTGCCGGATTGAGCGATCTGGGCCTGGCGACGCCGGTCATCGCGCTCGGCGTTGTGTGCGCGATGTTCTGCTATTTCATCAGCCTCTATCTCCTGCCCGCTTCCTTCAAGCAGTTCCGCGATTTGCAGGACGACGTACGCAACAATTTCTCGGTCAGGCTGATCCAGGAAGGTGCGTTCACCAATTTCGGCAACAAGCTGACCATCTATGTGCGCGAGCGGGTCGGCGACGAAGTGCGCGGCGTGCTCGTCCAGGACAACCGCGACAAGGCCAGGACCGTCACCATGATGGCCGAACGCGGCACCGTGACCTTTTCCGAGACCGGACCGCGGGTTCTGATGGGCCGGGGCAACCGGCAGGAACGGGACCGCAAGACCGGCAAGATCGCCACGCTGTATTTCGAGCGCTACAGCTTCGATTTCGCGCTCGGCAAGCCGCGCAAGCGCGTTTACGTCAAACCCAACGAGCGCTTCCTCGGCGAACTGCTCGCGCCGGGCGACAATCCGGGCGACCGGCGCAACCGCAGCAAACTGATCGCCGAAGGGCATAACCGGCTGATAGCCCCGCTATACGCGCTGACGCTGCCGGTCCTCGCCCTGGTCATCATGCTGGCAGGGCAATTCAACAAACGGGGCCAGGCCGTGCGGATCGTCCTCGTTCTCACCGCTGCGGGCCTGTGCGAAGGCGCCGCGATCGGCCTTGCCAATTCTGCGGCCAAGCAAAACCTGCTGATCGTGCCGGCCTATGCGAATGCCATCCTGCCCATTGTGGTGGGCATGGTTCTGCTGGTGCGCACGGACTGGCTGTCCGCTCTTGCCGGCCTCATCGAACGGCAGGCCGGCGACGGCGCAGGCAAAGAAAGGGCTGCCGGGGCGTGACCGGCGCCGGCGCCCCCGTTGCAGAAGGCCCGCGGGGCGCACCGCCGTTACGCCCGGTCCGGCCGACCCGCCTGTCGCTCGGCGTTTCGATATACCTGGTCCGGCAGTTCCTGGGCGCATTCCTGCTCGTTTTCATTCTGTTCGTCGCCATCATCCTGATCGTCGACCTGATCGAACTGCTCCGCCGGGCGTCCGGCAAAGAGAGCGCCACCTTCGGCGTCGTGTTGAACATGGCGATCTACAAGCTGCCCCAGACCGTGCAGAAAACGATGCCGTTCGCAGTCCTGTTCGGCGGCATGCTCGGTTTCTGGAGACTGAACCGGACCAGCGAACTGATCGCGCTGAGGGCATCCGGCGTCTCGGTTTGGCATTTTGTGCTGCCGGTCGTTTTCGCCGCCGCGGCGTTCGGAATCGTGAAGGTCAGCCTGATCAACCCGCTGGGCACCATCCTGATCGGCCGTTACGAACAGCTGGAAAACAAGCATCTGAAGGGCCGCTCGCCGCTGATGGCGACCACGACTTCGGGAGTCTGGCTGCGGCAGTCGGCGGACGACGGCCTGGCCGTCATCCACGCCAAAGGCTCGTCGGTGCAACAGGACACGCTCACCCTGAAAAATGTGATGGTCCTGCTGTACGGCCCGAACGACCGCTTCGACGGACGTATCGATTCGGCAAGCGCGGTGCTGCGGGACCGGGTGTGGCGGATGGAGAATGCCTGGGTTTCCGTGCGCGGCGAACCGCAGGAGCGCAAGGCCGTTTACACCATCCCGACAAGCTTGACGCTGGAGTCGATCCAGGAAAGTTTTTCCTCGCCATCTTCGATTTCGTTCTGGGAGATGCCCCGATTTATCGATTCGCTCGAAGCCCTGGGGTTCTCCGCGCAGCGGCACCGGCTTCACTGGCATTCGCTGCTCGCCGAGCCGATGCTCTATTGCGCGATGATTCTGATCGCTGCGGTTTCGTCGTTACGGCACAACAGGCGGACCGGGATATTGCTCGCGGTCGCAGGGGGAATCGGTGCCGGTATCGTCCTCTTTTTCGTCTCCGACCTCGTCCTTGCCCTGGCGCATTCCACGGGGGTGCCGCCCGTCCTGGCCGCCTGGGCCCCGGCGTTGGCAACCGCGTTTCTCGGCGTAACGGCGCTGCTCCATCTGGAAGATGGTTAGCACCGCACCTCAAAGCGCCTCGCTGTTCCTGAAAAAGATCGGGCTGGTGTTCCTGCTGGCCCTGGCGTTGTCTACCGGAGGACCGCCCGGCGTTCTCGGGCAGGGCGCAAAGCTAGAAAAATCGCCGGTTGTTATCACCGCCGACAGCCTGCGCCACGACGAGCAGCGGGGACGGATCGTCGCCGAGGGCAACGTTCAGGTTACCCAGGGCGACAGGACCGTCCGCGCCGACAGGGTCGTCTACGACCAGCGCGCCCGGCGGGTCACGGCGCAGGGCAACGTCTCAATCGCCGAGCCGGGCGGCGAAACGGTGTTCAGCGACCGGGTCGAATTGTCGGAGGATTTGCGCGACGGGCTGGTCGAGCGCTTCCGGATGCTGTTCCCGGACGGCACCCGCTTCGCCGCCAATGGCGCAAGGCGCAGCGGCGGCAGCCGGACGGAGATGGCCAAGGTCGTCTTCTCGCCCTGCAAGCTGTGCGAGGAGGATCCGACCAGGCCGCCCCTGTGGCGCGTCAGGGCCCACCGGGTAATCCATGACCGGAAAACCCGCGATATCGAATATCGCGACGCTTGGCTCGAATTCTACGGGCTGCCGGTGATCTACACGCCCTATCTGTCCCATCCCGACCCGACGGTGAAGCGGCGCAGCGGATTCCTTGCGCCCACCTTCGGCAGCGGCAGGCAACTCGGCGCTTGGATCAGGGCACCCTATTACTGGCGCATCGGCCGCGACCGGGATGCCACCCTGACGCCCATGATCGCGACCTTGGAAAACCCCGTGCTGTTCGCCGAGTACCGGGAGCGGCTCGAAAAGGGCGCGTTGGTCCTCAGCGGCAGCTATTCCTCGACGAGTCACCCCAATCCCGAAATCCGGCCCGTTTTCGGCGACCGATCGCGCGGCCACTTTTTCGGCAAGTTTCGATACGACCTCGACAGATTCTGGCGCATCGGCGTCAACGGCAACTGGGCGGCGGACGACACCTATCTGCGCCGGTTCGAAATCTCCAGAACCGACAGCCTCGAGACCTCGGCCTGGCTCGAAGGTTTTCACGGCCGCGATTACACGGTTTTCCGATTGCATCACTTCCAGGGCCTGCGGTTCGACGACAGCTACCGCACGACGCCTCTGGTCGCGCCATATATCGAGCATGAGCGTTACGGGGCGCCCGACAGGCGGCTCGGCCGCTGGCATTTCCGCTTTTCGACAGCCAGCCTGACCCGGTGGGAGGGCACGGACAGCTACCGGAGCAGCATCAATCTGGGCTGGCGCGTACCGCATATCCACAAGCCGACCGGCCTGAAGTTCGTGGGTAAACTCGACCTGTTTGCCGACGGCTATTATGTGGCGGAGGTCGCCAGGTCCGCAGAAGCGCGATACAATGGCTTCGCCGGCCGCGTTCATCCGGTTGCCGAACTGGAAATGCAATACCCGCTGGTCCGCGAACTCGGCAACGTCCGGATGATTGTCGAACCGCGCGCGGCCCTGATCGGTACGACGTCGAGGCTGAATGACTCGAAAATCCCGAACGAAGACAGCATCGACGTCGAGTTGGACGATGCAAACCTGTTCTCGGCAAACCGCTATCCGGGCCGCGATCGGGTCGACGAAGGCTCCCGCTTCGTCTACGGCGTCAATGCAGCCTTCCTCGGCAACCGGGGCGGCCAATCCGAACTGTTTCTCGGCCAGAGCCTGCAATTGGCCGGGGGCCGGGACTTCGAACGGAACCCGGGTCTGGGCAGGTCGCATTCCGATCTGGTCGGCCGGCTGCGGATCAATCCGGGAGAATATCTCGATCTGGTATACCGGTTCCGCCTGAACCCCGCCGATTTACGGGCGCAACGCAACGAAGTGACCCTGTTCGCAGGGGCTCCGGCGCTAAACGGCTCGCTCGGCTATCTGCTGTTCGGGAGCCGCAACAAGACGGGTGACTTGCCGTCGCGCGAAGAGTTGGCTTTCACCGCACGATCCCGGGTGACGAAGCGATGGTCGATATTCGGCGGTGGCCGGTGGAATTTGGTCGAGGCCGCCGGCAATCTGAACTGGCAGGTCGGCGGCCAGTTCAAGAACGAATGTTGCTCGCTGCGGGTCGCGGTCAGCCAGGACTTCACGAAGGACCGCGATATCCGGCCATCGACCAATTTTCTGTTCCAACTGGGCCTGAAACATCTGGGACAGTTCGGCGACTAGCGCGGCATTCGCAGCGCCGGCCCGCCGGGACGCGCGACAGTGTCGCCGGGTCGCCTGTTGATATCGCCCGCCGCCGCGGCCTATATCCGTGAACTGCCAAGGCATTTCGAAACCGGACTGGGAGCGCATTTTGATGATTCGTGCGGTCAAATCGGCCTGGCTCGCGGCGTCGCTGGCCGCAGGGATGATGGCGGTGACGGCGGACGAAAGCGCCGTGACGGCCCAATCTGCCGACGCTGCCCGCATAGCCGCCGTTGCCAACAACAAGGCGATCACCGTGCTCGATGTCGAATCGCGCCTGGGGCTCGTCTTCATCTCGGCGGGAATTCCGGATTCCGCCGACACACGGAAGAAACTGCGATCCCAGATTCTCAACCAATTGATCGTCGAAGCCGTCCAACTGCGCGAAGCCACGCGGCTCGGCATTTCGGTCAGCGACCGGGAGATCGCGGAGGCGTTGGCGGGAATCGAAAAACGCAACGGGATGCCGAGCGGCCAGCTGCTCAAGATTCTGCGCCGACGCAACGTGAACCCGATCGCGATCATCGATCAGGTCAAGGCGTCGATCGCCTGGACGAAGGTTGTCCGCCGGCTGATCGCCTCCCGCATCCGGATTTCCGAGCCGGAGGTCGACGAAGCGATTGCGCAACTCGACGCCAACAAGGACCGGTTGGTATACCGAATCCTGGAAATTTACATTCCACTGGACCGCGACAGCGGCGGCAGCGCCCTGCGCACCACCCGGCGGCTGATCGCACAAATCCGGCGCGGCGCCAACTTCGGCAGCCTGGCGCGGCAGTTTTCCCAGGCCAGCACGGCGAGCGGCGGCGGCGATATGGGCTTCGTCTTCGAAGGGCAGCTGCCGCCGGAGCTGGATGCCGCCATCAAGCGGGTGAAACCCGGCCAGGTCATCGGTCCTGTGCGGACCGCCTCCGGCTTTTACCTGCTCGCCCTGGTGTCCAAGCGTCCCTACGGCGCCGGCAAGCCGCCGACCCGCAAGGAGGTTCGGGACAGTCTTTTCGATCGGAAAGTCGGCGTCCGGGCGCGGCAGTATCTGCGCGACCTGCGCCGTGCCGCCATAATCGATATTCGGATCTGACCCCTGCCGTGTCTCCGGCGCCGGCTCCCGCAATCCCCGCTTCCGACCGTCACAGACAGGACGCGCGCAAATCCGGCCGGGTGCTGGCGCTGACCATGGGCGAACCTGCCGGCATCGGCGGCGAGATCGCCCTGAAAGCCTGGCGGGCCGGCCGGGCCGCGGCTGGCAGTGCGGCGCCGCCGGCCTTTTTCGCCATCGATTCGCCGGACCGCCTGCGCGCGCTCGCAAACCTGCCCGGTTGCGACGCGCCGGTGGTCCCGATCGCCGGCGCCGACGAGGCCAGTGCGGCTTTCGGCGATGGCTTGCCGGTCCTGCCGCTCCGGGCCGCCGTCTGCGCCGAGACCGGGCGCCCCGATCCGAAATCCGCCGCAGCCGTGATCGAAAGCATCGATACGGCGATCGATCTGGTGCGCCGGGGTCTTGCCTGGGCGATGGTGACCAACCCGATTCAGAAAGCGCCCCTGATGGCGGCCGGGTTCGGGTTTCCGGGCCATACCGAATATCTGCAGCATTGCGCCGGAGGCGCACCTGTCGCGATGATGCTCGCGTGTTCCCGGCTCCGGGTCAGTCTGGTGACCGTGCATATTCCGCTGGCGCAGGTCGCGGCCAGTCTTACCGTCGGAAATGTCGAGGCCGCCGGGCGGATCACGGCCGAGGCGTTGCGCCGGGATTTCGGGATCGCCGCACCGCGGCTCGCCTTTGCCGGCCTCAACCCCCATGCCGGCGAGGCCGGTGCACTGGGCGGCGAGGAGAATACGATTATCGCACCCGCGGTCGCCGCGCTGCGGGAGGCCGGCATCGACGCCTCCGGCCCTTACCCGGCCGATACCCTGTTCCACGAGGCGGCGCGGGCGGCCTACGATGCCGCCGTCTGCATGTACCACGACCAGGGCTTGATCCCGCTCAAGACCCTCGATGTCCAGCGCGGGGTCAATGTTACCCTGGGATTGCCGTGGGTCCGGACCTCGCCCGACCACGGCACGGCGCTCGACATCGCCGGCACCGGGCGCGCCAGCCCGTCGAGCCTGGTTGCCGCCCTGCAGACGGCTGCAGACATGGCGCAGCGCCGGGCGGCGGCGGGCCCGGCCGGCGGCTGACCGGACGTGCCGGATCCGGCGGCCCTGGCCGGCCTGCCGCCGCTGCGCGAGGTAATCCGCCGTCACGGCCTCGCCGCCCGCAAGGACCTGGGCCAGCATTTCCTGCTCGATGCCAACCTGACCGACCGCATCGCCCGTGCGGCGCGTGAGCCGGGCGAAGCAGACCTCTCTCGCGGCACCGTGATCGAGGTCGGCTCCGGTCCCGGTGGCCTGACCCGCTCGCTGCTGCGCGCGGGTGCGCGCGTCCTCGCGGTCGAAGTGGATGCCCGGGCGCTCGACGCCCTTGCCGAACTCGGCTCGCTGGCCGGTGGCCGGCTGGTCTCCGTTGCGGCCGATGCGCTGGAATTGGACCTGCAATCGGCTGCCCGCGGGCGCGGGTTGCCGCCGCCGTACCGGATCGTCAGCAACCTGCCCTACAATATCGGCACGCCGCTGCTGATCCGCTGGCTGCACGACCCGGCAGACATCGAGCGCATGGTCCTGATGTTCCAGCGCGAGGTGGCCGACCGGCTGACTGCGCAACCGGGCTCGAAGGCCTACGGCCGGCTCTCGGTGCTCACCCGGTGGCTGTGCGAAATCGTGCGCCTGTTCGACCTGCCGGCCGCCGCCTTCACGCCGCCGCCGAAAGTGGCCTCGTCGGTTGTATCCCTGCGGCCGCGTCCCGCGCCGCTTGCGCCCGCCGGACGCGAGGCTCTGGAACGGGTGACGGCGGCCGCGTTCGGCCAGCGCCGCAAGATGCTGCGCCAGAGTTTGAAGCCGCTGTTTGCCGAGCCCGCGGCAATGCTGGAGACGCTCGATATCGACCCGACTGCCCGGGGCGAAACCCTGACGGTCGAACAATTCTGCGCCATCGCCCGATCGGCCGCAGGGTAAGACGGGTGAATGGTTCGCCAGTGCGCGGCGGCGCGCGCTGTGACGCAAAAAGGCAGCCCGGAGGCCGCCTCTCGTCGTCGCAACCGGCCGGCGCGCTAACGCGAGTAGAACTCGATCACCAGGTTCGGTTCCATCTGGACCGGATAGGGTATGTCCGCCAGGCCCGGGCCGCGCACGAACTGGCCGCGCATCTTTTCGAAATCGACGGTCAGGTATTCCGGCACGTCGCGCTCGACCTGTTCCTGGGCGTCCAGGACCAGCGGTAACTCGCGGGATTTTTGCTTGATTTCGACAATGTCGCCGTCCTTCACCATGTAGGACGGAACGTTCACCTTCTTGCCGTTCACCAGGATATGGCCGTGGTTGATGAACTGGCGGGCGGCGAACACGGTCGGCACGAATTTCATGCGATAGACGGTGGCGTCGAGCCGGCGCTCGAGCAGTTCGACCAGGTTCTCGCCAGTATCGCCGCGGCGGCGCACCGCATCGTCGTAATAGCGGCGGAACTGTTTTTCGCCGATATTGCCGTAATAGCCCTTCAGCTTCTGCTTGGCCTGAAGCTGGACGCCGAAATCCGACAGCTTGCGGCGGCGCGACTGGCCGTGCTGGCCGGGGCCGTATTCGCGCTTGTTGTACGGGCTTTTCGGGCGGCCCCACAGGTTGACGCCCAAGCGGCGCGAAATCTTCTCCTTGGAGGAGAGGCGCTTGCTCATCGCTATGCTCCATGTCCCGGCGGCGGCGGTCGGCAGACCGGCCCGCACCGATGTTGTTGTCTCACCCTGCGCAGGGCCTTCCGCGGAAGGCCCGTGGCGGCCGGAAACGAAGTCCGGCGCCCGCGTCAGCAGGGTCGAAGCGCGGAGGTAGGCGTCGGCGGCGCGCCTGTCAATCTGTACCGCGGCGGCTAAACGGCGCGGGAGACCGGCTCAGTCCCGTCCGGCTTCGACGATCTTGGCAGCGAGCAGTTCCGGATTGGTGAAGCAGGCCTCGTGACCGCCGGGCATCTGCACCAGCCGGCACAGGCCCAGACGCGCCGTGAACCGCGGATGCCAGGCGAAATCTCCCGGCGGCATGGCGATGTCTTCCGTGCAGTTGATATAGGAGCGCGGCACCTTCAGTGTGTGGAAGGATTTCAGCGCCACCCGGTCGGTCAGCGTCCGCAGCGGATGCGGCGTCGTCAGTTCGTAAGTCTTCTTGGCGAGCGCAAGGTCCGCATCGTTCATGAACGCCTCGCGCCACACCGGGAACGGCAGCTTCACGGCGCTCGGGCCGTATGCGCCGGATCCCGCGATTGCATCCATCAGCTGCTTGTAATGCGGCGGGCTGACCGCTTCGATCGATTCGCCGTCGTTCAGCACGAAGGCGTTCCAGTAAATCAGCCGGCGGATGCGGTCCGGCAGTTCCTCCGCCATCCGGGAAATGATCGTGCCGCCGTAGGAATGGCCGAGGAGCACGAAATCCTTCAGGTCGTTTTCCACGACATAGTTGACGGCGGACTTGACGGCGTCGCTGTGCCCGACGGTCCGGTCGATGTCGTCGCCGGGCCCGTTGCCGGCCAGGGTCGGGGTGTGGACCGCGTGTCCGGCCTTGCGCAGCGGCTTCGCTACGTCCTCCCACAACGCGCCATAGTGCCAGGCGCCGTGAATCAGCACGAATGTCGTCATGTTTGCCTCCTGTTTCGGTGTCCCGGCGGGCTTGGCGGCGTCGGCGGCCAGAACGGTTGCCGGAACCGTGGCCAGCGCGCCTGCCGCGCCCGCCCCCTGCATGAACTGTCTGCGGTGGATGGTCATCGGTCTGCTCCCTCATACCCGAGTGCCTGCCGGCGGGGGCGCGCCGCCGGCCCTACCGCCGTACCTGCGGTGACGGCAGAATTGCCCCGACCGTCGCACTGCCCTATCCTGACAAGAGCGCCGGGCCGGTTCTTGGGCCACAGCGCACCGCAACGGGACTCGAGGGAACGTTCCATGACCCGCGAGGCCGGACAGGCATCCAGCGCGCGCAATAGGCGGTACGAAGTCTGGCGCACCTCGGATGTCGAGGCGCCGGAACGATTCTCCTATTTTCGCGAAGCAGTTTGCGAAGCCTTTATGGATCTGTCGCCGGAACACGACCGTTCGGGCCCGTTCGACGCCGTCGTCGAATCGGTGCCGCTGGCCGATGGCGCGGTAAACCGCGTTCGCGGCACGCCGCACCATGTGCGGCGGACGCCGGCGCAGATCCGGCGGACGGCCGAACAGTGCTTTTTCCTGAATATCCAGCTCAAATCCGAATGCGTCATCGAGCAGAAGAGCCGGTCAGTCCGGCTGGCGCCGGGTCAGGTCGCCCTGTTCGGCAGCGACCTGCCCTTCCGGATATTCCACCCGGCCGGGCGCGATATGAGCGTCGCCTCCTTCTGGCTGCCGCGTTGCCTGGTCGAAGAGTCGTTTGCCGACCGGGAGATACCCGGTATCCGCCGGGTCTCGGACAATCCGTTTCTCGGCCCGCTGATCGCGGCGACCGCCCGCACCCTCAACCGAGGCGCCCGCGCCGTCGATCCCGCCGACGCCAGCATGATGATGGAGAGCCTGATCCGGCTGGCGGCGCAGGCCTGTGCGGCGAACCGCAAACCGGATGTTCCGCCCGAAACGCTTCGTCCGGCCCTGTTGGCGGCCATCCTGGAATATGTCGAGAGCCGGCTGCACGATCCGGGACTCTCGGTCGGCGCGGTCGCTGCGCGGTTCGGCATCGGCAAGCGCTATGTCCACAAGCTCTTCGAAACGACCGGCAACAGCTTTTCCCGCTACATCCTGCAGAGCCGGCTCGAACGGACGGCTGCGGATCTGGCCGCGCCGGAGCATGCGCGGACATCGATCGCCGAAATCGCCTACCGCAACGGCTTTTCCGACCTTTCCTACTTCAACCGCCGCTTCAAGGCGCATTTCGAGGCGACGCCGCGGGAGGTGCGCAAATATGGACACAGGTAGGCCGCGCCGCCGCGGGGCGCGGCCGTGACGTCCGATACCCAGGTACTCGTCGTCGGCGCTGGAATCGTCGGCGTCAGCGCGGCGCTGAACCTGCAGCGCCGGGGCCTGTGCGTGACCCTGGCGGACCGGCAGGCACCGGGCGAGGGCGCGTCCTATGGCAACGCCGGAATTCTGGTGCCCGGCGCCGTGGTTCCGGTTCCGGTTCCGGGCCTGATAAGGAAGGCGCCGGGCATGCTGCTGCGCGGCACCGGCCCGCTGTATCTGCGCTGGTCCTATCTGCCGGTCCTGCTGCCCTGGCTGTGCCGATATCTGCGCAACGGCAGCGACCCGAACGTCCGCCGGATCGCCGGTGCCCTGATGCCGATTATCGGCGACAGCCTGGAGGAGCATCTGGCCCTGGCGCGCGGCGCGCCAGCCGAAGCGCATATCCGTGCGCAACCCTATCTTTTCGCCTATCGGGACCGGGCAGCGTTCGAAGCCGACGGCTACGGCTGGGCGGTCCGCCGCGAGCAGGGTATCCGCTGGCGGGAATACGAGGGCGAGGCGGTCAGCCGGCTCGAACCGGCGCTCGGCCCCGGATACAGTTTCGTCGCCGCGCTGGAGGCCGGGCACGGCATGATCGACGGGCCGGGCGACTATGTGAAGGCGCTTGCCCGGAGCTTCTCTGCGGCGGGCGGCGAAGTCCTGCAGGCGGCATTCACCGGTTTCGAGCGGTCCGGCGGCGGGGTCGCCGGTGTGCGCTTCGGCGACAGGGTCATCCGGGCCGACAAGATCCTGGTCGCTGCCGGCGCCTGGTCGGCGCGGGTTCTGAAGCCGCTGGGGCTGAACATTCCGCTCGAAAGCGAACGCGGCTATCATGTCGAACTGTGGTCGACGGAGGGCGGTCCGGCCAAGCCCGTGATGCTGAGCGATCGCAAGATCGCCGTCACGCCGATGACCGGCCGCATTCGTTTCGCCGGCCTGGTCGAATTCGGCGGACTGGATGCCGGGCCGCGCCGGGCGCCGCAGCGGGCCATCGCGGCGGGCGCGGCTGCTTTCCCCGGCATGACCTGGCAGCGAAAGACCGAATGGCTGGGCCACCGCCCGGCGCCCGCCGACAGCATCCCCTATATCGGCGCCGTGCCGGCCCATCCCAACGTCTATGCAGCGTTCGGTCACCACCATGTCGGCCTGACCGGCGGGGCGCGGACCGGCCGCCTGATCGCCGACCTGATCGCGGGTGCGACACCGAATATCGACATGGCGCCGTATCGTGTGAAAAGGTAGACCGAGCGGCCGGCAAGTCGACCGGCCGCCACGTTTCGGGAAGGAGACATCCTGCATGAACTCTGCACTTCGCACGGCGCTGCTCGGCGCCTCGGCGCTCATCCTGGCCGCGGTTCCGGCCCGGGCCGAGAAGTGGGATATGCCGCTGGCCTATTCGGCTTCCAACTATCACTCCAAGAACGCCGCGAAGTTCGCGGAAATGACCAAGGCCAACAGCAGCGGCAAGATCGACATCGTCACCCATGCGGGTGGCTCGCTGTTCAAGGGCGGCGAGATTTTCCGCGCCATCCGCACCGGGCAGGCGCCGATCGGCGAGCGGCTGATCTCGGCACTGGGCAACGAAAGCCCGCTCTTCGAGATCGACGCCCTGCCTTTCCTCGCCACCTCATTCGGCGAGGCGTTGAAGCTGCACAAGGCGTCCCTGCCGGTATTGCAGAAGATACTGGCCAAGAAGCGCGTTCGGATGCTCTACGCCGTGCCGTGGCCGCCGCAGGGCCTGTACAACAAGAAGCCGGTCAAATCCGTCGCCGATATGAAAGGCATGAAGTTCCGCGCCTACAATGCGGCGACGGCTCGCCTGGCGACCCTGATGGGCGCGATTCCGACCAAGATCGAAGCCGCCGAACTCACCCAGGCGTTTGCGACCGGCGTCGCCCAGTCGATGATTTCCTCCGGTTCCACCGGTTACGACCGGAAGATCTGGGAGCACGTCAAATACTGGTACGACACCCAGGCCTGGCTGCCGAAGAACATGGTGATCGTCAACACCAAGGCGTGGGACGGGTTGGACGACGCCGGCAGGGCCGCCATTACCAAGGCCGCTGCCGCGGCGGAGAAGGCCGGTTGGGCGGAGGCCCAGCGCCTTGCCGACTGGTACAAGGTCCAATTGGCCAAGAACGGAATGACGGTCGAGCCGCCGAGCGCAGCGCTGGCCAAGGAGTTCCGTGCATTGGGCAACACGATGATGACGGAATGGCTCAAGCGCGCCGGCGCCGAGGGCAAGGCCGTGATCGACGCCTACAAGGCGATGAACTAGCATTTTCCTAGGGATAGCGGGGACGGACCGAAGTGCCGGCTCTGCTTCTCCGGTCGGATGACAGATTTCATACTGGATTACGGGCCGCTGGCGGTCGTTCTGGCCGCCGGCGGTTTTGCTTTGGCCGCCGCAACAGCACCGGCGGCAGCGCGAACGGCGGCCGGCCTGTACCGGATCTGCGGCCTGATCGGCGCTTGTTTCCTGATCCTGATCGGCCTGCTGATCCTGCTTGAGATCGGATCCCGGGTCGCCGGCGTCTATGTGCCGGGCCTCAAAGCCTATGCCGGCTATTCGATGGCGGCTTCGACATTCTTCGCCTTCGCCTACACCTTCGGCCATCGGGCGCACATCCGCATGTCGGCAATCATCGGCCGCCTGAAAGGGCGGGCGCGGCGCGTTGCCGAGATCTGGTGCCTCGCCGCTTCCGCCTCCGTCACCGGATTCGTCTGCTGGTACGCAGTGAAACTGGTCTCCGTCTCCTGGGATCTCGAAGACGTCAGCGAGAGCACGGACCGGATGTTTCTGTGGATCCCGCAGACTGCCCTCGCGCTCGGCTCCACGGTGCTGTTCATCTGCGTATTGCACCGGTTCGTCGACGTGCTGCGCGGCGCTGAGATCGGCGATCAGCGCAGCGCCGACGCCATGGCGACGGCGGAGTAGGGCGCCCGGCGATGGAGCATATTTACGCCACCGTCGTCTTCCTCGGCGTGCTGCTGTTTTTGCTCGGTAGCGGAGTCTGGGTCGGCTTTTCGCTGATCGGCGTCGCCTTCACCGGCATGATGCTGTTCGCGCCGGGCACATTCGGCCAGATCGGCGACCGCATGATGACGGTGATCTGGTCGAGTTCGGCGAGCTGGACGCTCACCGCGCTGCCGCTCTTCATCTGGATGGGCGAGATCCTGTTCCGGACCCGATTGTCCGAAGACCTGTTCAAGGGCCTGTCGCCCTGGATGAACCGGCTGCCCGGCCGGCTGCTCCACACCAATATCATCGGCTGCACGATCTTTGCCGCGATATCCGGCTCGTCGGCGGCGACCGTAGCGACGGTCGGCAAGATGTCGATTCCGGAATTGCGGGCGCGCAAATATCCCGAGGATCTGGTGATCGGTACGCTTTCCGGCGCCGGGACGCTCGGCCTGCTGATCCCGCCATCGATCATCCTGATCGTCTACGGCGTGACGGTGAATCAGTCGATTTCCAAGCTGTTCGTCGCCGGCGTGGTGCCGGGAATCGTACTGGCGAGCCTGTTCATGGCCTATGTAGTGGGCTGGTCGCTGCTGCGCCCGTCGAGAATGCCCCCGGCCGAGCCGCGGCGGCCCTTCGGGGAGAAGCTCGGCCAGTCGCTCTATCTGATTCCGGTCCTGCTCCTGATCGCCGGGGTGCTGGGCTCGATCTACGGCGGGCTCGCGACAGCCACCGAAGCGGCGGTATTCGGCGTCGTCGGCGCGCTGGGCCTGTCAGCAATCCAAGGCTCGCTTTCCTGGGAGACCTTCCGGGAATCGCTGCTGGGCGCCACGCGCACCTCCGCCATGATCGCGCTGATCCTGGCCGGCGCGGCCTTCCTGACACTGGCGATGGGATTTACCGGCCTGCCGCGCGGCCTGGCGTCCTGGATCGCCGGCTTCAACCTCAGCAAGTACGAGCTGATCCTCGCGCTGACGGTCTTCTACATCCTGCTCGGCTGTTTCCTCGACGGCATTTCGGCCGTCGTGCTGACCATGGCGATCGTCGAGCCGATGATCCTGCAGGCCGGCATCGACCTGATCTGGTTCGGCATTTTCCTCGTCGTCGTCGTCGAGATGGCGCAGATCACGCCGCCGATCGGCTTCAACCTCTTCGTCCTGCAGGGCATGACCGGCCACAATATCGGCTATGTGGCGAAAGTTTCGCTGCCGCTGTTCCTCGTGATGGTTATGGCGGTGTTCCTGATCGTCGTGTTCCCCGATATCGTGATGTTCCTGCCCGACAGCATGGCCAGATCGGCAGGGTAGGGAAGGCGGCCCGACCGGCCGCGATTGACCGGCGTCGCAAGTCTCCCTAAACCGAAGCTCCGTTCCGGTTTCTCGCTCGATATCCTGGCAGGCGCGCCATGTCTCACACCCGATCCGTCATTGTTACAGGCGCCGGCTCCGGCATCGGCCGCGCCGTCGCCCTGGCGATGCAGGCCGACGGTTACAATGTGGCGCTTGCCGGCCGGCGCGCCGAGGAACTGGACATAACGGCGGCGGGCGCGGCCAAGGGCGGCGGACGGATGCTGGCCCTGCCGACGGACGTGACCGACGACGACCAGGTCGCCCGGCTGTTCGAGCGGACCGTCGAGGAATTCGGCCGGCTCGACGTGCTGTTCAACAACGCCGGCCGGGGCGCGCCCCTGGTGCCGATGGAGGAGTTGACGCCGCAGCAGTGGCGCGACGTGGTCGATCTGAACCTGACCGCCTGTTTCGTCTGCGCCCAGCACGCCATCCGCATCATGAAGGCGCAGGACCCGAAGGGCGGACGGATCATCAACAACGGCTCCATATCGGCCCACACGCCGCGGCCGTTCTCCGCTCCCTACACCTCGACCAAGCACGGGCTGACCGGCCTGACGAAATGCATCGCGCTGGACGGCCGGCCCGACGACATCACCGCCTGCCAGATCGACATCGGCAACGCGGTCACGGACATGACGGAACGGATGGTCGAAGGCATGCAGCAGGCGAACGGCCAGATCATGGTCGAGCCGCGCATGGACGTGGAGCATGTCGCCACGTCGGTCCTGCACATGGCGAACCTGCCGCTCGACGCCAACGCGCTCTTCATGACCGTCATGGCGACCAAGATGCCCCATATCGGCCGGGGCTGAGCGCTAAACGACGGCGCGGGCAAAGAAAAAGGGCGCCCCGAGGGGCGCCCCTTCGATTCGGTCTGGATCGAGGATCAGTTCCAGCTCTTCTTCGGACATTTGTCGCCGTAGCTGTCAGGTTTGAAGGTAACCATCCGGTCCACCGAAATTTCCGGCACGCCCTTGGCATTGAGGCTGACGGTGCGCTTGTACCAGGGCTGGATCAGGAAGCCGTTGACATTGTATTTCAATTGGCCGCGCACCGAGTTCAGGCCCTGGGCGCGCATGACCTTCACCAGGTTCTTCAGGTTCTTGAAATTGCCCTTCACGCCACGCAGGCCGTCGGCGATCTTGCGGATGCCGTCATAGGCTTGGACGCTCCAAAGCCCGGGGAAGCGCTTGTTCTTGGCCACAAACGCCTTGACGAATTCCTCGTTGCGCGGGTTTTTCAGGTTCGGGCCGTAATGCATCGTGTGAAAGGTGCCGACCGCGGCCTTGCCGATCGGCTTGATGGTCACATAGTCGACGGCGTAGTTGGTGTAGAGCTTCACTTTCTTGCCGGCGCCGGACGCCGCCCACTGCTTCATGAAAGCTACGCCCATACCGCCGGGCGGGAAGATGAACAGCCCGTCGGCGCCGCTGGCGACCACCTTGCTGATCTCCGCCTGAAAGTCCCGTGTTCCCAATTTGAACAGGATCCGGCCAACGATCTTGCCATCCTTGTAGGTGCGCTGGAAGCCGGTCAGCATGTCTTTGCCGGCCTGATAGTTCGGCGCCATCATGAAGACCTTCTTGAGGCCTTCGTCGTTCATCAACTGGCCCATGGCTTCGGCATTCTCGTCATTCTGGAACGAACTCGAGATGAAGTAGGGGCTGCAGTTCTTGCCCGCCATGCCCGACCAGCCGGCATTGGTGCTCATCATGATCCGCCGGGCGCGGGTCACGGGGCGTTGCACGGCAGCGAGGATGTTGGACCAGATCACGCCGGCCACCACATGGACTTTCTCCGATTTGAGCCACTTGCGCACGGCGCGCAGGCCGACATCCGGTTTGCGCTGGTCGTCGCCGATAAAGATCTCCGTCGGTACGCCGCCCAGCTTGTCGCCATTTTTCTTCCAGCCTTCCATCTCGAGACCGAGATTCCAGCCGAGCAACTGGGATTTGCCCAGAATGGCGGCGCCGCCGGACAGCGTGTTGAGATAGCCGATGCGGAAATTCTCGGCCTGCGTCGGCGCTGCGAGGCCGGCCGCAAGGGCCACCGCGGCGGCGGTGCCGATAACAAGTTTCTTCATGACGTCCCTCCCAATGGTTCTGTCAATCTGCTTCCATTGACCGCGCTGTTCTCCGTTGAAGTGATTGCGGCGGTCGAACTGTTGCCGTTATAGCGTGTTTTGGCGAAAGACGGTCAACAAGAATGTCGATATCGCCTCGAATGCCGGCCTCGCCGGTCACAGGAACATCGAGAGCAACCCCTTGAACAAAGATACTCATCGTTCTCTGGTGCGGCGTGTGTTCGCCCATCTCGACGCCGGAACGACCGACCGGGCGCCGGATGTCCTGCGCAATCCGGTCGCCGTCTACACCGATCCCGCCAGATTCGAGGCGGAAATGGCCCACATCCTGCGCAGCAAGAGCCTGCTGGCCTGCCTTTCGGGCCGGCTGCCCGGGCCGGGCAGCTATCTGGCGGAAGATCTCGCCGGCGTACCGGTCCTGCTGATGCGCGGCGAGGATGGCGTTGCGCGGGCCTTCCTGAACAGTTGCCGCCATCGCGGCGTGCGGCTTCTCGATGGCGCGGGCAGGGTTCGCCGCGCATTCGCCTGCCCCTATCATGGCTGGGCCTATGGCGCGGACGGACACCTGAAAAGCGTTCCGCATGGAGACGACTTCGGCGAATTCGACATCGCCGGCTGCACATTGGCGGTTCTGCCCTGTACCGAAGCCGACGGCATGATCTGGATCCGCCTGTCGGGGGAGGAGCCGGCCGATCCCGGCGAGTCGCTGGACGGCCTCGCGCCGGAACTGGGCGGTTACGATCTCACCGGATACCACTATTACGCCAGCAGCCTGATGACCCCGGCCATCAACTGGAAGATGGCGGTCGACACCTTCATGGAGCCGTACCATTTCGCCGTGCTGCATAAGCAGACGGTGGCGCCGCTCTTCTTCCCCAACCTTTGCCTGTACGACGATTTCGGCCGCAGTTTCCGGGAATATCTGCCGCGCCGCTCGATCGTTGAGATGCGCGACAATCCTGAGGCGGAATGGGATGCCGTCTGGCACTCCGCGATCATCTACTATCTGCCGCCCAACGCGATCCTCGTCATGCAGCAGGACCATGTCGAATTGTGGCGCGTGTATCCGCGCGACGGCCGCGTCGACCGGACCGAAGTCTATCTCGACCTCTATATCCCCGAGCCGGCCGAGAGCGACAGCGCCCGCCGCCACTGGGACGCCAACCTCGATCTGGCCGTGCGCACCGTCGAGACCGAGGATTTCGCGGTCGCCGAATCGGCCTATGCCGGTTTTGCGACCGGACTTGCGAAGGAGGTCGTTTACGGCCGCAACGAACCGGCGCTCCAGGCGTTCCATCGCAGGATGGCGGCGGAGATGGCGGGACTTTGATTGCCGGGCTCATGCGGCCGGCGGCCTGGCGGGACGACGGAGAATTGCGCGCGGCGGGAGCTTTCGCCTAATCTCCGGCCAATCTTCCCCAAGCCGGTAGAGCCATGTCCAGAGACCGTGCGTCTGCGACCCGCCACGCCTATATGGCGGTTCTCGAACGATATCGCCGGGACTTCGACGAGCCGGGGTCGGCCGACTACTGGTCGCCGAGCCTGGAGACGGCGTCGCGCGACGAAATCCGCGCGATCCAGAACGCCAAGCTGGAGAAGCTCTCGCCGTTTCTCTACGAGAACAGCGCCTTTTACCGCCGCCGGTTCGACGCCGCGGGCATGAAGCCGGACGATATCCGGACCGTCGACGACCTGCCGAAATGGCGGCCGGTCGACAAGAAGGAGATGGTCGCCGACATGGCGGCCCATCCGCCCTGGGGCACCTACAGCACCCATGACGACGCGATCTGGAACGACCGCGGCTGGACGATCTTTCCGACCTCGGGCTCGACCGGCACGCCGCGGGTCTTCCGCTATTCGAAGACCGACCTGGAATACTGGAAATGGGCCAACAGCCGGGCGCTGTGGTCGCTCGGCGCGCGGCCGGGGGAAAAGGTGTTCCTGGTCGTCGGCTTCGGCCCGCATGTCTGGGGCTGGGGCGTGCTGCACGCGCTCGCCCACATGGGCGTGCCCTGCATCCCGGGCGGCGGGCTGACCGCGGAGCTGCGCTGCAACTTCATCCTGCGCTACAGGCCGACCATCCTGGCGACCCTGCCGTCGCAACTGCTGCGTCTCGGCCATGTCATGCGCGAGCTCGGGCACGATCCGGCGCAGACCTCGGTGACGAGGCTCTTCACCGGCGGCGAGCCGGCGGCCGGCATCGTGGCGACCCGCCGGCGGCTGGAGGAAATGTGGGGCGCCGAGGTGGTGGAGTTCTACGGCTGCACCGAGGCATCGCCCCATTCCGGCGGCTTCTCCTGCAGTCATCCGGTGCGCGGCGACGGCGCGGTCCAGACCCATCTGATGGAAGACATCCAGGTCTGGGAGTTGTGCGACCCCGATAACGACATGGTAACCGTGCCGGAGGGCGGGCGCGGCGTCACGGTCTGCACCAACATGAACTCGGAAAGTTCGAGCCACCTGCGCTTCGTTGTCGGCGACTATACCCGCTTCGATACCGCCCCCTGCGCCTGCGGCCGAACCCACGTCTGCGCGCTCGGCGGTTTCCAGGGCCGGGCCGACGACCTGATCAACCTGCGCGGCATCAAATTCTATCCCAGCGTGGTCGAGGAGGGCGTGCGCGCCGTCGAAGGCGTGGGCGACGAATACATGGTCCGGCTGGATACCACGGCGGAAGGCATCGATTTCATGCACATCGAGGTCGAGCACGCCGACCATGCCGGCCCGGACGGCGTCATCGCCGCCGTGCGCAACGCCGTGACGAGCCGGATCGAGGTGCGCGTCGAGGTCGATGTCATTCCGCCGGATACCTTCCCGAAGACCGAGATGAAGGCGAAGCGGGTGGAGGACCGGCGGAGGAAGTAGGAGTTTCGCGGATCCGGCGGCGCTTCGGACGGGACGGAATTCGTAAGATATTTCGCAAAAATGTTAGATCGCTTCTTGTATTGTTATTATTTCACTTCTGGCCTCCTTGGCGAGGCGGCACCGTTCAGCCGTGCCGTAGGCCGGCCGCAAATGGAAAACGCTTCGCAGAGTTATTTTGTGCGTTGCCGGACGGCTGGCGCCGTGCTGGCGGAGCCTCAGAAACACCGGGAGAAGCGAGTTCGGCGCCTCCTCAAACCCTGGACGGGAGAATGAGAGATGAAGAAAATTCCGGTGTTTATTCTGCTGTGGACGGGTTTGGTCTTGCCGGCATCGGCAATGGCGGAAGGATTCTATCGCCTCGTCGACATTTATTCCTGCGCGGATAATAAGGCATCCTATCATGGGGTCGCCAACTGCGCGACTTTCGGCCCCAAGGATTCAACGTGGGCGGGCCACGCGTCGCGCTATCCGCTGTTCTTCTTGACCGCGGCGGCGTGCCGGGAATGGGCATCCGAGTACATCAACCGGTATATTGCCTACCGCAGTCGTCGTGACGGTTCCGAATGGGTTGTAAGCACCGTGCGGCCCAATTGCGTTCCCCATCGTCCCGTGTACGCTCCCAAAGGAGCCTATGTGCTTACCGCGATCCTGGCGTGCAGAGACCCGTGGTCGAACCAGTGTTCGGATTACCACCGGAATCACGTTTGGGCCGCCCCCCGGAGATTTCCCTCTGCTTCTGCGTGCCAGAAGTGGGCCGAGGCGCGCGTTAAGTGGAGCGTCGATCGCTATAACGAGCGCACCGGCAAGTCGGTGATCAGGTCAGTAGTGAAGGCCCGCTGTGTGCTGATTCCATAGCCGGCGGGCGGTCGTGCTTCAGCACGCCGCACAGTTGCGAGAGCGGGCTGACCGGCAGCAGCCGGGCATTGTTGCAGTCCAAGATGGCGAAGTTCACCCGGTCTCAAGGCCGGGCGCACGGCGAACGGACCCGGGCGATCTCGTCCGCCCCTTCGACGCGATTGCCGATTCGATTGAATTGGGCCCGAGGCCGTGACGGCGCATCAGCGTCCCGCCTTCCAGGCATTCCATTTCGCCAGATTAGCGCGTGCTTCCGAGGCTTCCTGCGCCAGTTCGGCGCGTTCCGATTCGTTCTCCGCGGCGAATTCGAGAACGTAGCCGTTCGGGTCGCTGAAATAGATCGAACTGCAGATTCCGTGGTCGATCGGGCCCTTGACCGGAATTCCGTTCTTCCGCAGCCGGGCCTTCCACGCCGCCAGGTCTTCGTGACCGTTCACCCGCATGGCAAGATGCAGGTCGAAGCCCCATTTCTGGGCGAACGTCGTTTCGTCCGCCGGCGTATCCGGCAGTTCGAAGAAGGCGATGTAGTTGGGTTCGTCCGCCTTGTGGCTGCCGATGTCGAAGAAGATGTGCAGGTATTTGAGCGGGTTGCCGGTCGAGGGCTCTTCCTCGATCTCCAGCGCCAGGGTCATCGGAAAGCCCAGCTTGTCTTCGTAGAAGGCGCGGGTTTCCTCCGCATCCCGGCAGCGGTAGGCAGTGTGGTGGACGCCGAAGACCGGCGGCCGGGCATCAGCTGTCGTCATCGTCGGGTTCTCCTCTGTGGTGCCATCATCGGCCCGGCGAACCGCGATGTAAACCGGTCGAACCGGTACAACTCCCGGAAGCGGCTGGAACGCATCTGCTATTGCTGGAACCGTAGCGAAGCGGCATCCCTCGGTACGGCCCTTCGACAGGCTCAGGACAAGCTGTTTGCGCGCCTACTCGGGATGAGGGGAATCAAAAAATTCCTCACCGTGAGCAGCTCCGAAGGGGCGTATCGAAGGGACCTCTTGAGCAGCGTCGGCGGTTCCGATTGAAACGGACACGCTTCAGGCAGGTGTCGCGATCGGTTCGGAAAGCGTCGCGATGCCATCGTCGCGGACCGCCCTGAAGAAGCAGTTCGGGCGGTTCGTGTGGCAGGCCGGGCCGGTCTGGTGGACCAGCAGGAGGACGGTGTCGCCGTCGCAGTCGTAGCGGAAGTCGATCAGCCGCTGGACGTGGCCGGAAGTCTCGCCCTTGCGCCACAGGCTGCGGCGCGAGCGGGACCAGTAGCACACACGCCGGGTCGTCAGCGTTTCGCGCACGGCGTCCGCATTCATCCAGGCCAGCATCAGGACTTCGCCGGTATCGTGCTGCTGCGCGATGCAGGGGACCAATCCGTCGGCGTTGAAGGCCAGTTCGGTCAGCGCCCGGTCGATTGTCGGTGTCATCGCTGCCTTGCTCCCCAGGGCGGAATGCTTTGTCGGACTTTCCTGCGAACCGGCGCCGCCGTGAAACGAGCTCCGGCGTTCTATTCCCGACAAAAAACAGGCGCCGACCGGCAGCGCTAGGTCTGCGGTTCCGGCTCCATCCCGCCGTCGGGCTCCGGCCGCTGGCTGGTCGGGACGCTGGTGCGCCGCGGCCGGCCGGCTTCGCGTGCCGCCTGGGCTTCGTCGCTCTCGTCCGGCCGGACGATCTTCTCGCCTTTCAGCAACTGGTTGATCTCTACGGCGGAAAGCGTTTCGAATTCCAGCAGGCTGCTGGCGAGCGTGTGCAACTCGTCCATATGGGTGGTCAGGATTTCGCGCGCCGTGGCCTCGCCTTCCTCGACCAGCCGGCGCACTTCGTTGTCGATCGTCTCGGCGGTCTTGTCCGAGACATTCTTGTGCTGGGTCACGGAGTGGCCGAGGAAAACCTCTTCCTGGTTATCCTCGTAGCGCAACGGCCCGAGCTTGTCGGAAAAACCGAACTCGGTGACCATCTTGCGCGCCAGGTTGGTCGCCTGCTGGATATCGTTGGTCGCGCCGGTGGTCACCGCATCCTTGCCGTAGATCAGTTCCTCGGCGATGCGGCCGCCGAAGGTCATGGCGATCTTCGCCTTCAGTTCGCGCTCGGCATAGGCGTATTTGTCCCGCTCCGGCAGGGACATGGTCACACCCAGCGCGCGGCCGCGCGGGATGATCGTCACCTTGTGCAGCGGGTCGTGATATTCCTGATGCACGGCGATCAGGGCATGGCCGGCCTCGTGATAGGCCGTCATTTCCTTCTCTTCCTCGGTCATCACCATCGACCGGCGTTCGGCGCCCATCAGGACCTTGTCCTTGGCATCCTCCAACTCCAGCATGCCGACGACCCGCTTGTTCTTGCGGGCGGCCAGCAGCGCCGCCTCGTTCACCAGGTTGGCGAGATCGGCGCCGGAGAAGCCCGGCGTGCCGCGCGCGATCACCGAAGCGTTGACATCCGGGCCCAGCGGCACCCTGCGCATGTGGACCTTCAATATCTTTTCGCGCCCGGCGATGTCCGGATTGGGCACGACGACCTGACGGTCGAAGCGGCCCGGGCGCAGCAGCGCCGGGTCCAGCACATCCGGCCGGTTGGTGGCGGCGATCAGGATCACGCCCTCGTTGGCCTCGAAGCCGTCCATCTCGACCAGAAGCTGGTTCAGCGTCTGCTCGCGCTCGTCGTTGCCGCCGCCCAGGCCGGCGCCGCGATGGCGGCCGACGGCGTCGATTTCGTCGATGAAAACAAGGCAGGGCGCGTTTTTCTTGCCCTGTTCGAACATATCCCGCACCCGGCTGGCGCCGACGCCGACGAACATCTCGACAAAGTCCGAGCCCGAGATGGTGAAGAACGGCACATTGGCCTCGCCGGCGATCGCGCGGGCCAGCAGCGTCTTGCCGGTGCCGGGCGGGCCGACCAGCAGCACGCCCTTGGGGATCTTGCCGCCAAGGCGCTGGAATTTCTGCGGATCGCGCAGGAACTCGACGATTTCCTCGACTTCCTGTTTGGCCTCCTCGACTCCGGCGACATCCTCGAACGTGACCCGGCCGGTACGCTCGGTCAGCAGGCGCGCGCGCGACTTGCCGAAGCCCATGGCCCGGCCGGTCCCCGACTGCATCTGCCGCATGAAGAAAATCCACACGGCGATGATCAGGATGATCGGCAGCCAGGACACGAAGATGGAGAGCAGCGGATGCATCTCCTTGTCCTTCGGCTCGGCGCGGACGCCGACCTTTTTCTCGATCAGGCGGTCGACCAGCTTGGGATCCGCCGGGCTGGTCAGTTCGAAGGTCCGTCCGCTGCGCAGCACGCCCTTGATCTTATCGCCCTGGATGACGACGTCGCGGACGTTGCCGTTCTCGACCTGGCCGAGAAACTCGGAATACGACATCTCGCTCGCCGGGTTGCGGTTGGATCCGCCCTGGAACAGATTGAACAGGGCGATCAGCAACACGCCGATCACCAGCCACATGGCAAGGTTTCTGCCGAAATTGTTCACGAAGCCACGCCTTTCGAAGATAGAGGCTTGTGACGGGCTCGCCCGGCGGCGTCCGTCTGGACTAGATAAGGGAATGTGGGCACGAGTCCAGCCGGCACAACAGCCGGAAATGGCGCATCGGCGGTCTTCGGCGCCGGCGCAAATGCGGCGGGCGCGAGGGCAGGACGGTCCGCGCCGCTGGCGTGCCGGGCGCCGTCATCCCGCCGTCCGGGCTCGGGCGCGAAGCCGGCCCAAGCACCGTCCAGCACGATGATGCATCCCCCGATCGTCCTTCGGCCGCCCCGGGAAGCCCCGCACAGCCAGCCGGCCGTCCGCGCCAGCCGCTCCTGCCGGGGCGGCGCCGCCTCGCCGCCGATCCAAGCGACCAACGCGGCAAGGGCAGCGGCGGCGATCTCCGGCTCCGCCCGCCGCAATGCCGAGCAGTCGACATCGGCCCGTGGGCCGTCGAGGGAAACCGATGCCGCCAGCAGATCGGCAATCTCGCGGTCGAGCCGCTGCCGCGCCCGGCCGGCTGCTATGGCGCGCGCCGCCAGGGCCGGCCCCTCGCGGCGGCCGGCCAGCTTCTGCCGCAGGCGGACGCGGCGGAAACGCCGGTCCCGGTTCGATGGATCCTCGATCCAGGTGACGTTCCGGCTTTCCAAAGTCACCGTCAGCCGGTCGCGCGGTATGCCGAGCAGGGGACGCAGGACTCGGCAATCCGGCAGTTCGCGCACCGCGGCCATGCCCGCCATGCCGCGCAAACCGGTGTTGCGCGTCAGATTTGCAAGCATCGTTTCCGCCAGATCGTCCCGGTGGTGCGCGACCAGCAGGTGCAATACCCCACCATCGCGGCACCAGTCCGTCATCAGGGCGTATCGGGCGGCGCGCGCCCAGGCCTGGAGGTTTTTCCGCGGCCGGCCCTGAGCGTTCAGGATAACGGCGGCGATGCCGAACCGGCCGAGCAGGTCCCGTGTACGGGCGGCTTCGCCTGCAGACGCGCTGCGCAATCCGTGATCGACAATCAGGCCGGTCACGCGCCCGCCGCAGGCGGCGGTCCATTGCTGGGCGAGCAGGCCGAGGGCAACGCTGTCGCGGCCGCCGGAAACGGCGACGGCGAGTTGGGGGGCGGGTTCGAACGGTCCCAGCGGGCCGATCAGGCGGGCAAATTCCGCCGCCGTAACCGGGTCAGGCCCGGCAGCCAAGTTTCTTCCGCTCCTGGGCCGCCTTGCGCTTGATGTACCCGGGCGCGGACGGATAGCGGCGTTTCAGTTCGGCCCAGCTCGCGCAGGCTTCCTTGGTCTTTTTCAGATGGGCCATGGACATTCCCAGCTTCAACAGGTTGTCCGGCGCCTTGGAATGTTTGGGAAATGCCTTGAAGCCGTCGGCAAATCGGATTGCTGCCAGCCGGTACTTCCCCTGTGCGTAATAGGTTTCGCCCAGCCAGTAATAGGCGTTGCCGGCAAACCGGCCCTTGGGATGGCGGCGCAGGAACTCGCGGAATGCCTGAGCGGCCTGGTCGTAGCGCGCCTGCCGCAACTCGCCGATCGCAAATCTGTACTGATCGATCTCCTTGCCGGGCGGCAATACCGACGAAGCTGCGGCCGATTTATCTTCGGTGCGGTCCTGCCCGGCGGCGTCCTGCTTCGGGCTGGCATCGGCCCGGGGCGCCGGTTTGGCGCGTTTGGAGCCCGGCTCGATGCCACCCTGCTTTTCCAGCAGGCTCAATCGATAATCGGCGTCGGCCTCGAAGGCCTTGCGTTCCTTCTCCAGCTTTTCGACGCGATGGATCAGGCCCTCGACCTTGTCGGTCAACGTCTGGATCGTCCGCTCCATCTGATTGAGCCGGCTCTGGAACCGGGTCGCCAGGGTCGACGGGATTTCCTCGCTGCCGCCGCGCAGCGCATTGAATTCGCGCTCTAGACGGCGCAACCGGAACTTCAGGTCATCGATGTCGGTGCGCGACGCCTGTTGCGCATGCGCCGGCGGCGCGACAGGCCCGGCGCTCGCGCCGAGGCCCAGGAGCAGCGCCAGGACAACGCCGCCGCCGGCCCACATGTTCATTCCCGTCGCTCCTTTCCGCGCCGGCCGCCGGTCGGGGATTTCAGGCCCCACCGGTGGTGGGCCGGGCAACGCCGCGACGGTTCTGCTGATAAGCCGTTTCGTCTTCGCCCGCGACCGCCGGCCGTTCCTTGCCGTAGGAGATGGTGCGAATCCGTCCGGCATTCACGCCCAGGGCAATCAGCATGTCGCGAATGGCGGTCGCCCGTTTGGCGCCAAGGCCAAGATTGTATTCCCGCGTCCCGCGCTCGTCGGCGTGTCCCTCGACCAGGATGCCTGCGTCGCGATGGGCGCGCAGCCATTCCGACCACGCCCGAATCGTGGCCTGGGCATCCTCATCGAGATCGAAACGGTCGTAGGCGAAGAATACCCGGTCGCTGTAACCGTTCTTCGAAGGCTCGGTAAATTCCTGCCAGGTCTTGCCGGGCAGGGGCCGCGCCAATTCCGATTGCCTGACCGAATTGTTGTCACCGGTACTTTTGCCGGATGACTTGGTGCAGCCGGCGGAAGCGAGGCCGATCGCAAGCACGACCAACGCAAATCTGAGTTTCATGACGTGATTTCCTCGACCCATCGCGATCCTTGTCCGGCCGTCCGGCTCCGGATCGACTTGTTGCAAATCTTACTACGTTTCAATGTTCCGCTTGCAAACCATGAATGGCGAGATAGCGGAGCATTTGACGCACGGCGGCGAATGCCGCTGTGCGCGGCTAGTCTTTCAGCAGTGGCGACCAGGCCGGATCCGATGCCGATACGGGCGTTTCCACCGGCCGCTCATTTCGGCCGGTAAGATCGACCGAATACAGCTTCGCCGTGCCGCCGCGCGGCTTCTTGAAGAACATCAGCACCCGGCCGTTGGGCGCCCAGGTCGGGCCCTCGGCCAGAAAGCCCTCGGCGAGAATGCGTTCTCCCTCGCCGTCCGGCCGCATGACCCCGATGAAGAAATTTCCCTCCTCCAGCTTGGTGAATGCGATCAGGTCGCCGCGCGGGGACCAGACCGGCGTTGCATATCGGCCGGCCCGATTGCTGATCCGGCGCACGCCGCTGCCGTCGGCATTCATGACATAGATTTTCTGCCGGCCGCTGCGGTCGGAATTGAAGGTGATCTTCGATCCGTCGGGCGAATAGCAGGGCGAGGTGTCGATGGCCTGGTGCCTGGTCAACTGTTTGGTGGCCCGGGTTCTCAGGTCCATGGCGAAAATTTCGGAGTTGCCGTGGCGCGCCATGGACATGACGATCTTGTTGCCGTCCGGCGAGAAGCGCGGCGCGAAGGTCATGCCGGCGAAATCGCCGACGATCTCGCGCCGGCCGGTGTCGATATTCAGGATGTAGACGCGCGGGCGCTGGCCGACATATTCGAGATACGTGATTTCCTGGGCCGACGGCGAGAAGCGCGGCGTCAGCACCAGGTTTTCGCCGTTGGTAAGAAACCGGTGGTTGGCGCCGTCCTGGTCCATGATCGCGAGGCGCTTGACCCGGTTCAGCACGGGGCCGGATTCGGCGACATAGACGATCCGCGTATCGAAATAGCCGCGCTCCCCGGTCAGCCGCCGATAGATGGCGTCGGACATTTTGTGGGCGAGACGGCGCCAGTTGGCCCGGCGCGTCTCAAGGGCGCGGCCGACCAGTTGGCGCCCGGTCGAGACGTCCCACAGCCGGAACTCGATCCGGACATCGCCGTTGGTCCGGTGAAACACCCGGCCGGTGACCAGCGCCTCGGCGCCGATGCCCTTCCAGTCGTTAAATCGTGGCGCGAGCACTTCGGACCCGTCGCGCTGGACAAAGGCATTCGGATCGACCGGGCGGAACAGGCCGGAACCTTCGAGATCGTCGGTGACGACTCCGGCAATCTGCTCGGCGGTCGTCCGCTCGTCGCCGGCGGATGCCTGGGGCACCACGATGGCGATGGGCAGCGGCTCGAAATTCGGATCGTCGATCCGCACGGTCACCTGCGCAGCGGCCATCGCCGGCAAGGCCACAGCGAACAGGCCCGCCAGGAACAGCCGGCGGCACGGACGGGATATCGGCGAGGTAAGCGGCATGATTAACCCGGATTCAGTTTGGACGGATCGAAGTCGATGGTCAGCACTTTCCATTGGTCGAATTTTTCCTGCGGCAGCCTGAGCGGGCTGCACCTGGGGTTTTTGACCGCCCGAATGCCCGCCTCGGCGGCGGCGCGGAAACGATGATCGCCGGCGAACCGGGTCTGGTCCAGAACCTTCGGCTCGCCGAGCACCGAACCGTCGCGGTTGAGCCGGATTCTGATCAGGACGCGCAATGATCCGGCATCCTGCGCGCCGGCCGGAAAATTCCAGCACGGCTGAATCTGGCGGCGAATAGCCTCGATTTCCGACAGGGTCATCGGCAGGCTGCGCGCCGCTGTCTCAACGCCCGTTCGCGTCCGGGCAGCAGTCCGCTCGCGGTCGGACTGCTCCGCCGTTTTCTTGAGCTTCCCGACGGTCTTGAAGACCGAGTCCAGCGGATTCTCCTTGGCAGGTCGTTTCTTGACAGTCTTTCGCGGCTTTTTTGCGGCATTTTTGGGGCGTGGCTTCAACGCAGGCCGCGGCCGCGGCAGGGCGGCGATCTGCCGTTCGACTTTCGGCGCGGCCTTCTTCGCCGATTCGGGGGGCTTCGGCGCCGGTTTCTTCCTGGGCTTCACGACCGGCGCCTCGGGTTTGTTCGCAGGAGCCTTCTTCTTTTCCGGTTTCGCCGGCGCCTTTGCGACGCGGGGCTCCGGCATTTTCGCCGGTTTCGGCTTGGCTTTCGGCTTGGCTTTCGGCTTGGCTTTCGGCGCCGGTTTGGCGACGCGCGTTTCCGGTTTCTTTGCCGGAAGCTTTTTCTTCGGCTTTTCGGCCTGACGTTGTAACGCCCGCGGGTCAATCTCGACGCGCCTGGGTGGCTCAACTTTCGGCTTCGGCGCGGTTTTCGCCTTTTGCACCGGTTTCGGCCGTGCCGGCGGCGCGGTGACCGGTTTGGCGACCTCGGTTTTCGCCGGCGGCGCCGGTTTCGGTTTCGGATTGGCTGCCTTCGGCGGCTCGGGCGGCGGCGATTTCGATTTGACCGATTTCGACTTGACCGATTTCGACTCGACCGGCTTCGGTTCGTCCGGTTTCGGCGGATCCGGCGGAGTCTCGGCGCGCCGGTCGCGGGCCACCGGTTTTTTGGTTGTCTCGCGCTCGGCGTCCGGCTTGCGAACGGTCTTCGGTTTCGGCTTCTGGCCCTTGCTCGCCTGCGTGATGTCGGACAGGCGGACGATATCCACCGTAATGTTGCGCGACGCGTTCGCCGGCGGCTTCGTCAGCCAGGGCAGCCCGAGCGCCACGGCCAGCACGACCAGCGTGTGCAGGAAGATCGAGAAAAGGATGCCGCGCATGGCCGCCTGCCCGCCGCCTAGTCGCTGCCGTCTTCGGCGACCAGCGCGACCTTCGGGAAGCCGGCCGTCGAGATCGAACTCATCACCCGCATCACCCGGCCGTAGGGAACGGCCTTGTCCCCGCGCACGAATATCCGCGGATTATCGCGCACCCGGGCGATCGCGCGCAGCCGGGCGATCAGGGTCGCGGTGTCCATTTGCGTTTCCTGCAGGAAAACCGCGCCGTCGGCCCGGACGCTGACGATCAGCGGCTTGTCGGGCTTGCCGATCGCGGCGGCTCTGGCCTTCGGCAGATCGACGGGTACGGCCACCGTGAGCAACGGCGCCGTCACCATGAAGATGACCAGCAGCACCAGCATCACGTCGACGAAGGGCGTGACATTGATCTCCGACATCGGCTGGTAGCTGCGGCGTCCGCGGCCGCGCCGGACCGGGGCAGCGGCCATCGTCAATCTCCGCTGTTGTCGAGCTCGCGCGACACGATCGCGCTGAACTCACCCGAGAAGCCCTCGAGCCGGTGGGCGTAGCGGTCGAGGTCTCCCGACAGCTTGTTGTAGGCGACGACCGCGGGGATCGCCGCCACCAGGCCCAGCGCGGTCGCGAACAGGGCCTCGGCTATGCCCGGCGCGACCGTCGCCAGGTTGGTGTTCTTCTGGACCGCAATGTCCTGGAACGCGCGCATGATGCCCCAGACGGTGCCGAACAGGCCGACGAAGGGCGCCGTGGATCCGATGGTCGCGAGCGAGCTCAGAAAGCGTTCCGAGCGGCTCATTTCCCGGGTCAGCGTCACATGCATCACCCGGTCGATGCGGTCGCCCAGGCTCCCGCGCAGCGCACGGGCGCCGGAATCGTCGCCGATCGAGCGCTTCCATTCGCGCATGGCGGCGGCGAATACCGCGGCCATCGGGTTGTTGGGCCGTTCGCCGACCTCGGCGAACAGGTCATCGACCGAGCCGCCGGACCAGAAGCGGTTTTCGAAGCGGGTCGCGCGGCTGTTGATCCGGCGCACCAGCACCAGTTTCTCGAAAATGACCGCCCAGGACCAGACCGAGGCAAAAACCAGAATGGCAACGACGCCCTTGACGATCCAGTCGGCGCGCTCGACCACGGCCAGGACGGAGAAATCGTCGCCCGGCGACGCGTTGCCGGCAATATCGGCTTTGACAACCTTGCGGTCCTGCCCGAACTTTGCGCCATCGCCGGTCGCCGGGCCGGTCGTCGGACCGGACTTGGCGCCGCCTTCCGGCGTTGCGGCCTGGGCCAGTTCCAGGCTGCCGGCGCCGGCGCTGTCCGCAGCCGGCGCGGCCCCGGCCGTGTGCACCGAATCGAGAACTGCCGTCAGATCGGGAAGGAACGATAGGTCCATGATGGCTCGTCAGATGGGATCAGCCTGGGGATCAGCGCCAGAACTGTGGCAATCCCGCGGCGCCTGCAATTGTCGCGGCGTGCTGCCGCACGCCGAAGCGCTTGCGCCCGCATCGCCGGAAGGCGGTGGCGAGATACGGGGCTCAAGCGCCTTGCGGATGTCCTTGGGGATGCGCGCCGGCCGGCCCTGCCGGTTCATGACCGCAATCCGGAACCGGAGGTCGCACAGCAGCCGGTCGCCGCGCCAGATCCGCTGGCGCAGGCGCATGCTGGCGCCGAGGACTTCGGTTACCGTGCTGCGGACTTCGAGGATGTCGTCGAGCCGCGCCGGCGCCAGATACTCGGCCTGGCACGAGCGCACGGTAAAGCCGATGCCCTGTTCGCGCAGCATATCGAACTGCTGCCGGCCGGTCTGGCGCAGCAGTTCGGTCCGCGCCCGTTCGGCAAATTTCAGGTAGTTGGCGTAGTAGACGATGCCGCCGGCGTCCGTGTCCTCATAGTAGACGCGGACCGGGAAGACATGGTGCTCCTCCCCGCCGGCCGTTCCGCTGCCGCCTGGTTCCGGGGGCGATGAGGCGCCGGTCTCAGTCATCTTGCCCGCCAGCCAGAAGCTCGAACTGGTCGGGCGCCACTGTCGGCGCGGCGGGGGGCGGCGACAGGCCCAGGGATTTCCAGCCCTCGGCCGCCAGCATCCGCCCGCGCGGTGTCCGCTGCACCAGGCCTTCGCGGATCAGGTAGGGCTCGATGACATCCTCGATGGCGTCGCGCTGTTCTGAGAGCACTGCCGCGATGGTCTCCACGCCGACCGGGCCGCCGCCGTATTTTTCGGCGATGCAGGCGAGATAGCGATGATCCATACGATCGAGGCCGGCCTTGTCGACATCGAGCCGCGCCAGCGCCGAATCGGCCTCATTAATGCCCACCTCTGCAACGCCGTCGACCGATGCAAAATCCCGGACCCGGCGCAGCAGGCGGGACGCGATCCGCGGCGTGCCGCGGGAGCGGCCGGCAATTTCCCGCGCCCCGTCGGACGACAGGCTCATGTTCAGCAGCGCGGCCGCCCGGGCGACGATCACAGCCAGGTCGTCGACATCGTAGAAATCCAGCCGCAGCGGGATGCCGAAGCGCTCGCGCAGCGGCGTGGTCAGCAGGCCGGCCCGTGTGGTCGCGCCGACGAGGGTGAAGCGCGGCAGGTCGATGCGCACCGAGCGCGCCGCGGGGCCCTCGCCGATCACCAGGTCGAGCTGGTAATCCTCCATGGCGGGATAGAGCAGTTCCTCGACCGCCGGATTGAGCCGGTGAATCTCGTCGATGAACAGGACTTCGCGCGGCTGCAGGTTGGTCAGGATCGCCGCCAGGTCGCCGGCGCGGGCGATCACCGGCCCGGAGGTGCCGCGAAACCCGACGCCCAGTTCCCGCGCCACGATATGCGCCAGGGTGGTCTTGCCGAGGCCGGGTGGCCCGTGAAACAGGACATGGTCCATCGCTTCGCGCCGGCCGCGCGCCGCCCCGACGAAGACGCGCAAGTTGGCGCGCATTTCCCGCTGGCCGACAAATTCGTCGAGGCGCTGGGGCCGCAGCGAGGGGTCGTCGCTTTCGACGGCCGACGGTTCGCCGGAAACCATGCGGGTATCCTGATCGCTCGCCATCGCGCCGCGCCTATGCCGACAGGTCCTTGAGCGCCAGCGGGATAAGCTGTTCCACGGTGGCGGACTCGCCCGTTTCGCCCGCAGCGCGGTTCACGGCGGCGAAGGCTTCGCTGCGGCCGTAACCCAGATTGACCAGCGCGGAGACTGCCTCCGCGGCCGCACCCTGCGGCGCGGCGCCTCCGGCCGGCGAACGGGCGCCGGGGAGGGCATCGGCGAGAGGGTCGCCGCCGACCGTGCCCGCCTTGTCTCTCAGCTCGTTGAGGATTCGCGCCGCCAGCTTGGGGCCGATGCCTTCGGCCTGGGCGACGGCGGCCCTGTCCTGCGCGGCAATCGCGGTGGCCAGCGCATCCGGCGTCAGGACCGACAGCAGCGCCAGAGCGACGCGCGCGCCGACCCCCTGCACCGTCGTCAGCAGCCGGAACCAGTCCCGCTCCTGCCGGTCTGCGAATCCGTAGAGATGGATGTGGTCCTCGCGGACATGGGTCTCGATCATCAGGCGGACCTGCGATCCGCCCGGCGGCAGCGCATCCAGCGTCCGTGCCGAGGCGAAGACCAGATATCCCACGCCGCCGACATCGATGACCGCTTCGTCCTTGCCGACATGATCGACCATGCCGGTGAGCGCCCCGATCATGGCGCGGCAGCCCGTTCCGGCGCACGCCACGCTGCCTGTGTGGCGGCGTGGTGGGCGTGGCAGATCGCGACGGCGAGGGCATCGGCGGCATCGGCGGACTGCGGCCCGGCCGTCGGCAGCAACATGCGGACCATGGCTTGCACCTGCGCCTTGTCGGCATGGCCGACGCCGACGACGGATTTCTTGACCGCATTCGCGGCGTATTCGTAGACGGCAATTCCGGCCCGGGCCGGGGCCAGCATTACGACGCCGCGGGCCTGACCGAGCTTCAGCGTGGAGCCCGGGTTCCGGCTGACGAAAATTTCCTCGACGGCGGCCGCGTGCGGCGACCAGGTCTCGACCAGGCTGGCGACGCCTTCGTGGAGCAGCTTCAGGCGGTCGGCCATCTCGCGCTTCGGATCCGCCGTTACGGCGCCGCTGGCGAGGTAGCGCAAACGGTTGTCGGCGCAATCGATCACGCCCCAGCCGGTCCGGCGCAGGCCAGGGTCGAGCCCCAGGATGCGGATTGCGCCTTGGTTCGGGGGCGCCGTCATGATCGTCAATCGCCCAGCTTCGCCATTACCTCGTCGGACACGTCGAAGTTGGCGGATACGTTCTGCACGTCGTCATTGTCATCCAGCGCATCGAGCAATCTGAACAGGCTGGTTGCCTTGCCTTCGTCGACTTCCACGGTGTTTTGCGGTTTCCAGGCCAGTGCCGCCGTTTCCGGATTTCCGAAGCGCGCTTCCAGCGCCTCGCGCACGGCATTGAGGTCGTCGGGCTCGCAGACGATCTCGTGCAGGTCGTCGCCCGATTCGACATCCGAGGCGCCGGCCACCAGCGCCGCTTCGAACATGTCGTCGGCGCTCGCCGCCCCGGCCGGGTACTGGACCTGTCCGACCCGGGCGAACATGAAGGCGACGCTGTTGGTTTCCCCCAGGTTGCCGCCGAACTTGCTGAAGGCCGACCGGATGTCAGAGGCGGCGCGGTTGCGGTTGTCGGTCAGCACGTCGACGATCATGGCGACGCCGCCGGGGCCATAACCCTCGTAGCGGATTTCCTCGTAGGTATCGGCTTCGCCGTCGCCGCTGCCCTTCTTCACGGCCCGGTCGATATTGTCGTTCGGCATGTTTTGCGCCTTCGCGGCGGCGATAGCGGTGCGCAGCCGGGCATTCATGTCCGGGTCGGCGCCGGCGCGCGCCGCAATCATGATTTCCTTGGCGTGCCGGGCGAAGATCTTCGCGCGCTTCGCGTCCTGGGCGCCCTTCCGGTGCATGATGTTCTTGAACTTGGAATGGCCGGCCATGTCGGGTGGCGTTCCTTCCCGATACAACAGATTGTCTTGCTACATAAGGCCGTTCAATGGCCCGGACTATACAACATATTGTGGCAGACGCGTAGCCATTGTTCTCTATCAGGTCGGCCGAACCGATTGCCGCGTCAGGCTGCGGCGACCTCCGGAATCGCGTTGGCCAGCCGCGGCCCGACGCGCACGGCCTCGATCCGCGTCGCAAGGCCGGTCGCATCGTCGGTTTCGACATAGACGGCGCAAAGCGTGCCCGTGCCGTCGGCCGGGCCGAGCCGGTCGCCCGGCATCTTGCGCCTGAACCGGTCGATCGGCGCTTCCTTCTTCATGCCGATGACCGAATCGTAGTCGCCGCACATGCCGACATCGGTGATGTAGGCGGTTCCGCCATTCAGGATCTGGGCGTCGGCCGTCGGCACATGGGTGTGGGTTCCGGCGACCAGAGAGGCGCGGCCGTCCAGAAAGTGTCCGAAAGAGGTTTTTTCGCTCGTCGCCTCGCCGTGCATGTCGACCAGGATGGCGTCGGCCTCCCGTTTCAGCCGGTGAGTGGCCAGCGCTTTCTCCGCCGCGGCGAACGGGTCGTCCAGCGGGTCCATGAACAGGCGCGCCATCACCTGAAGAACATAGACCTTCCGCCCGCGGCCGATGTCGATGAGGGCCTCGCCCCGGCCGGGCGTGCCCTGCGGATAGTTGATTGGGCGGACAAGGCGCGGGTCGCTGTCGATATAGCCGATGATGTCGCGCTGGTCCCAGGCATGGTTGCCGAGCAGGATGCAGTCGGCGCCGGCATCGTAGACCTGCCGGCAGATATCGGCGGTGATGCCGAAACCGTGGGCCGCGTTCTCGCCGTTGACCGCGACGAAGTCGAGCGCCAGCCGGCGGCGCAGACCCGGCAGGTGTTCGAAAACCGCATCGCGGCCGGCCCGGCCGACAATGTCGCCGCAATACAACAGTCGCATGGAAGTGTCCGTCCGTCGGGAGGGTCAGCCGGAGATGTAGATGGCTTCCCGTTCGGTGACAATCCAGTCGAGCCGGGCATCGTGCGGCTCGGCGGGAACGGCCTCGACCTCCTGCGCCGCAAAGGCCCAGCCGACCGCCGTCACCGGGCCGCCGGCGCGCAGCCGGGCGAGCGCGGCGTCGTAGAAGCCGCCGCCATAGCCCAGCCGGTAGCCCCGCTTGTCGAATGCGGCGAGCGGCACGAGAAGGAGATCCGGATCGTGTTCGGTTGCCGAAGCCGGCGGAGCGGCGATTCCCAGGGCGTCGATACTCCCGGCAACACCGCCCGGCGCTTCGAGAAAGCGCAGCGGCTCGCCCCTGCCCGTCGTGTAGGGCAACACCGTTCGGCAGCCTTTGACTTCCAGCGCCAGCAGGGCCGGGCGCGGGTCGATCTCGCCGCGCATCGCGGCGTAACCGGCGACCGTCTGACCGGGAGCGGTATCGATCGACCGCAGCAGGTGCGCCGCGGCGGCTGCCGCGGCATCTTTTGCAACGTCCGGATCGTTAAGCTTCTTGCGTCGGGCCAGTGCGCGGCGGCGCAGCGCCCGCTTCGCTTCCGCAACGGTTGCGGACAAGTCCGTCAGTCTTTCTCGATCGCGCCGGCCAGTTCCTCGATTCTGGCCGCCAGCTCCTCGATTGCGCCAGCGCTTTCGTCCCCAGCCGTTTCACGGGCGCTCATCGTATCGACTTCTTTCTGCGCTTTTTCGAGCTGTCGGCGGGCGCCCTGGGCATCGTCGGCGAGCAGGAGGCTTGCCATCACAAGCAGCCGTTGATCGCCGATCTGCCCCATCGACCCGATCAGGTCGTCGACCCGTTCGGCGACAAGCCGGCCAAGGCCGCGCAGATGATCTTCCTGACCGTCCTCGCAGGCGACCCGGTAGGCGCGGCGATTGATCGTCACCGTTACGTCGCTCATAGGCCGCTCCCGGCGCGTTCGTTGTCGTTCATTCCGGCGACGCTGCGCACCTTGCCGATGATTGCGTCCACCCGGTCCGCCATTGCGTCGCGTTCGGCGACGAGCGCCGCATTCTCGCGCTGAGCTTCTTCCAGGGCTTGGACCAGGTCGCCGATGTCGCCGGCGTCGGGCCCGGCGCCCTGCGCCGCAGTCAGCGCTTCCTTCAGTTCGGCGAGGCGGCCGCTCTGGGCGCGCCGGGCGCCCTCCAGCCGTTCCACCGCGCGCGCGAGACGCTTCCGCGCTTTGTCGATTCGAGTCATGGGTTTGGCCAGAAAATTGCCCTGGCGACGCAAATGCCCGGCATTATTATTGCTTTTCCGCCTGTTATACGCACCGCTTCATACCGGACAATAAGTGCACGGGACGTGCCGGTCAATCGGCGTTCGGATTGCCGCCGCAGCGGGAATTCCGGGCCGGCTGCGACGGGTGCGCGCGGTTGACGATAATGCCCGCCGGCTACATTGTCAGGGCCGGTTCCGGCTGCGGAAGCTCTGCCCGACGCCGCATCCTGGAACAGCCGGGCGGCTTTCCTTCCCGCGGCCGGCCCGTCCCTACCGCCCGGTGGCTCGCCCATGTCCGACGATTCCGTTTCCGCGCCGCACGACCGGATGGCCAATGCCATTCGCGCGCTTGCCATGGATGCCGTGCAGGCCGCCAGGAGCGGGCATCCGGGGATGCCGATGGGTATGGCGGATGCGGCGACGGTCCTGTTCACGCAATTCCTGAAATTCGATCCGCAGAGGCCGGATTGGCCGGACCGCGACCGCTTCGTGCTCTCCGCCGGGCATGGCTCGATGCTGCTTTACGCGCTGCTGCATCTGACCGGTTATCCGGACATGACGATGGCCGAAATCCGGAATTTCCGCCAGTTGCACAGCCGTACTGCCGGACATCCCGAATATGGCGAAGCGCCGGGCATCGAGACGACGACCGGGCCGCTCGGGCAGGGGCTGGCCAACGCCGTCGGCATGGCGCTGGCCGAGCGCATGATGAACGCGCGCTTCGGCGACGACCTCGTCGACCACCGGACCTGGGCCGTCGCCGGCGACGGCTGCCTGATGGAAGGCATTTCGCAGGAAGCGATCACGCTCGCCGGCCATCTCGGGCTCGGCAAGCTGATCGTCCTGTTCGACGACAACGCCATATCCATCGACGGGCCGACATCGCTGTCGACCTCGGACGACCAGATCGGGCGGTTCGAGGCCTGCGGCTGGCATGTCCTGAAGGTCGACGGGCACAATTCCCCGGCGCTGGCCGCCGCGATGCAGGCGGCGTGCAGCAGCAGCCGGCCGTCGATGATCGCCTGCAAGACAGTGATCGGCTACGGCGCGCCGACCAAGGCCGGCACGGCGGCGACCCACGGCGCGCCGCTCGGCGACGAAGAGATCGCCGGCGCCCGCGAGCAGTTGCATTGGGAACATCCGCCATTCGTCATTCCCGATGATGTTGCAGAGGCCTGGAGGGCTGCCGGCGCGCGCGGGGCCGCCGACGCCGATGCCTGGGAAAAGCGGCTGGCCACCGCCGGTTCCGGGGTCCGCGCGCAATTCCAGCGGGTTGTGGACGGTGCCTTGCCGGCGGAACTCGGCGACGCCGTCGCGGCCCTCAAGAGACAGTTTGCGGCCGACGCGCCGAAGATGGCGACGCGCCAGGCGTCCGGGAAGGTCCTCGACCGGCTGACCGAGATCGTGCCGGAACTGGCCGGCGGCTCTGCCGATCTCACGGGGTCCAACAACACCCGCACCGCGGCGCACAGCGATATATCCGCCGGCGATTTCTCCGGCGGATATATCCGCTACGGCGTGCGCGAGCACGGCATGGCGGCGGCGATGAACGGCATGGCGCTGCACGGCGGGCTAATCCCCTATGGCGGCACCTTCCTCGTCTTCACCGACTATGCCCGGCCGGCGATCCGCCTGTCCGCCCTGATGGGACAACGGGTGATCTATGTGATGACCCACGACAGCATCGGGCTTGGCGAGGACGGGCCGACCCATCAGCCGGTAGAGCATCTGGCCGCCCTGCGCGCGATGCCCAACCTCAATGTCTTCCGCCCCTGCGACGCCGTCGAAACGGCGGAATGCTGGGAACTGGCGCTTCAGGCGCGCAAATCGCCGTCCGTCCTGGCGCTGACCCGGCAGGGCCTGCCGACCCTGCGCACTGTCCATAGCGACGAAAATGTCTGCGCGCGGGGCGCCTATCTTCTCTCGGAGGCCGACGGAAAGCGGCAGGTCACCCTGCTTGCCTCGGGTTCGGAAGTCTCGATTGCGGTCGAGGCCCGGGCGCTCCTGGGACAGGCGGGCATTGCCGCCGCGGTCGTGTCCATGCCGTGCTGGGAGTTGTTCGAGCGCCAGCCGGAGGATTATCGCGCGGCGGTGCTGGGCGATGCGCCGCGGATCGCCTGCGAGGCGGCGTCCGGTTTCGGCTGGAGCCGCTGGACCGGCGAAGGCGGCGGTTTCGTCGGCATGCAGGGTTTCGGCGCCTCGGCGCCGGCGGCCCGTCTCTACGAGCATTTCGGCATCACGGCCGAGGCGGTCGCCGGCGCGGCCCGCAACCTTGTGGTGGAACGGGGCTGAGCCGTCACAAGGTTGCCGGCCGGCCGGAAGTAAACAGGAGAATTCATGGCTGTACGGGTTGCCATCAACGGCTTCGGCCGCATCGGAAGACTGGTTTACCGCGCTGCGCTTGAGGCGGGCCGCAGCGATGTCGCGTTCGTCGCGATCAACGATCTCGGCCCGGTCGCGACCAGCGCCCATCTGCTGCAATACGATTCGGTGCACGGCACGCTGCCCGGCCGGATCGAGACCGGCGACGACTGGATGGACGCCGGCCGCGGCCGGGTGAAGGTCCTGTCCGAGCGCGATCCGGCCAGGCTGCCCTGGGGCGAACTCGATATTGACGTGGTGATGGAATGCACCGGCCTGTTCGCCAGCCGGGAAAAGGCAAGCGCCCATCTGGCCGCCGGCGCGAAGAAGGTCCTGGTCTCGGCGCCCGCCGCCGGCGCGGACCTGACGGTAGTCTGCGGCGTCAACGACGACAAGCTTGAGGCCGGCCACACCGTCGTGTCGAACGCCTCCTGCACCACCAACTGCCTGGCGCCGGTCGCCCATGTCCTGCACGAGGCCATCGGCATCGAGCGCGGCTTCATGACGACGATCCACGCCTTCACCGGCGATCAGCCCTCGGTCGATACCCTGCACAAGGATCTGCGCCGGGCCCGCGCCTCGGCGGTCTCGATGATCCCGACCTCGACCGGCGCGGCGCGCGCGGTCGGCCTCGTCCTGCCGGAGCTGAACGGCAAGCTGGACGGCACCTCGATCCGCGTGCCGACGCCGAACGTCTCGCTGATCGACTTCACCTTCACCGCGCCGCGCGACACCTCGGTCGAGGAGGTCAACAACGCGGTCGTCGCGGCCGCGGAAGGCCCGCTCGCCGGCGTGCTGGCGACCAGCGAGGCGCCGCTCGTCTCCGCCGACTTCAACCACAACCCGGCCAGCTCGACCTTCGACCTGACCCAGACCCAGGTGATCGAGGGCCGGTTCGTCCGCGTACTCAGCTGGTACGACAACGAATGGGGCTTCTCCAACCGCATGAGCGACACCGCGGCGAAGATGGGCGCGCTGGGGTAGGGCGAGCGCCACGCCGCAACGCCCGGTCGGCCGAGGTGCTTGACGCGCCGGAAGGCTGTGCCAGTCTTTCCGAATGACCGTGCCGACCCAGCTTGAAACCGCCCGCCTGACCGCCCGGCCCATTTCGCTCGACGATGTCGCGCAGTTGCAGGCGTTGCACCGGGCCGAGGCGGTCGCCGAGCATATCGGGGGCTCGTGGACGCTGGACCGCAGCGAGCAGTTCGTGCGCGGCGCGGTCGAGCACTGGCAGCGCATGGGCTACGGCCAGTGGATGTTCAGCGAGAAGGCGATCGGCCGGATCGTCGGGCGCAGCGGCCTACGCCACTATTATCTCGACAGCCGCGACGAGATCGAGCTGCTCTACGCCTTCGAGCCGGCGGTCTGGGGCCGGGGCTACGGCACCGAGGCGGCGGTCGCCGTGGTCGACTTCGCCTTCGGGACGCTCGGCGCCGAGAGCATCGTCTCCTTCACCCTGCCGGACAATCCGGGCTCCCTGCGCGTGATGGAGAAGGCCGGCCTGACCTTCGAGAAGGAGATGATCCGGCTCGAACCGCCGGCCTTCCTGGTCTACCGCTTGACCCGCGAGGACTGGGAAGCCGGCCGTTGACCGGTCGGCGGACGGCCGGCGGCGAACCGGCGGACGCGACGCCCGATCTGTGGCAGGTCGGGTTCGGCGGACCGGAGCGGCTGGTCGAGGCCGCGGAACCCCTGTTCGAGGGGGCGCTTTCCGTTGCCCGGGTCCGCGCCGACGACGGATCGGAACGCTGGACCCTAGAAGCGCTGTTCGACGGCAAACCCGCCGCCGCGCCGATCGGGGCCGGGCTGGCGCTCGCCGCAGAAGCTCTTGGCCTGGCGGTTCCGCCGATTGAAGTCGCACGTCTGGAACCGCGTGACTGGCTGGCCGAGAACCGGGCGGCCCTGACGGAGATCGCCGTCGGGCGTTTCCGGATCGTCCCGGAGCACCGGCGTAACGATGCGCCGCCGTCGCACCTGCTGAATCTTTTTGTCGACGCCGGACCCGCCTTCGGCTCGGGCCGGCACGAAACGACGCAGAGCTGCCTGCTGCTGCTGGAAGAGATCGCGCGTGAACGGCGGCCGCGGCGCATCCTCGATCTCGGCGCCGGCTCCGGCATCCTTGCCCTGGCGGCGGCGCAGCTCTGGAAAGGTCCGGTCATCGCGACGGATATCGATCCGGTCGCCGTCCGCACAGCGCGGCAGAACGCCATGCGCAACGACAGCCTGCGCTGGATTGACGTCCGGTGCGGCTGCGGCCTCGACCCCGTGCGGCGCGAGCGGCCGTTCGACCTGGTCATGGCCAACGTCGTGGCCGGGCCGCTGGCCGAGTTTGCTCCGGCCATGAGGCGCGCCGTAGCGCGGCCCGGACGCCTGATCCTGTCCGGCATCCTGTCCAGCCAGGAAAACCGGGTTCTCTGCCGCTATCGGGCCGCCGGCTTCAGGCTTGAACGCCGCCTCGTCAAGGGGTCGTGGTCCAGCTACCTGCTGACGATTCGCTAAACCATTGCCGTTGCGGATTCCGTACGCTTCGAGCGTCGGCTGGGCCGCCCGGTGCGAGGTCGGAGAGATGCCGCTGCAAGGCATTCCATGCGCCGGCGGCATAGGCGCGGAGGAAGCGGGCGCGCCGGGCGGCGGCGTCCCGGCGCACCGCCAGTTCGTCGAAACCCGTGACGCTCCGTGTCGATTTCGATAGAAACATTGTCCGAGGACCTTCGTTGGGTGGAACCTGTTGTCCTGCCCGTCACATGAGGCGCGCCGGAACCGGCACAATCGACCGAAACCCTCGTCTGCCATGCGCATGTTGCATATCTCCACCCCTTCAAATTGCCCCGACGCGCCCTACCGCGCCGCCGGGTATCGCCCATGACGTCTCCGGATCCGACTCGCCGGTCCGCCGAGCGCGTGGCCGCCTTGCGCGCCCTGCTGGCGCGGGACGGCCTGCAGGGGTTCGTCGTCCCGCGCGCCGACGAGCATCAGGGCGAATATGTGCCGCCCCCTGCCGAGCGGCTGGCCTGGCTGACCGGCTTCACCGGCTCGGCCGGCTTGGCGATCGTGCTGGCGCAGAAGGCGGCGATCTTCGTCGACGGGCGCTACACCCTTCAGGTCGGCGGCCAGATCGACCCGGCGGTGTTCGAAGTCCGCCACATCGCCGACCAGCCGGCCTCGGCCTGGTTGCGCGACTCGCTGAGCGGGGGCGGGCGGCTGGGTTACGATCCGTGGCTGCACACCGCCGACGGCGCGGCGCGGCTGCGCGCCGCCTGCGAGGCGGTCGGCGCGGAACTCGCGCCGGTTGCGGAGAACCCGATCGATCGGCTCTGGGAGGACCGGCCGCCGCGGCCCGACGCCCCGTTCGAACGCCATCCGCCGGAACTGGCCGGCGAGACGTCGGCCGACAAGCGCGCGGCGCTGGCAAAGACGCTGGCCGAACGCGGCGTCGAGGCCGCCGTGCTCACCCTGCCGGATTCGATCGCCTGGCTGCTCAATATCCGCGGCCGCGACGTGCCGCGCACGCCGTTTCCGCTCTCCTTCGCCATCCTGCGCGACGACGGCGGGGTCAACCTGTTCGCGCCGGCCGGCAAGATCGATGCGGCACTGGCGGACCATCTGGGCGGCGATGTCGCCGTCGAGCCGCCGGATGCGTTCGAGGCCGCGCTTGCCGGGTTCGCCGGCCGCAAGGTGCTGGCCGATCCGGCGACGGCGGCGGACCGGATCTTCCGGGTGCTGGATGAAGCCGGCGCGCATATCGAGCGCGCCGCCGATCCCTGCCAGCTGCCCAAGGCGTGCAAGAACGCGGTGGAACTGGAGGGCGCGCGCAACGCCCACCGGCGCGACGGGGCGGTGCTGACCCGCTTCCTGGCCTGGCTGGCCCGGGAATCGCCGGGCGGGACGGTGGACGAACTCTCCGCCGCCGACCGGCTGGAGGGCTTCCGGCGCGAGTCCAACCTGTTGCGCGACCTGAGCTTCGACACGATTTCCGGCGCCGGCCCTAACGGCGCCATCGTGCATTATCGCGTCACGCCGGAGACTAACCGCAGACTCGAAGCCGGCTCGCTCTACCTTGTCGATTCGGGCGGCCAGTATGCCGACGGCACGACGGATGTGACCCGGACGATCGCCATCGGCGCGCCGACCGCCGGTATGCGCCGCCATTTTACCCTGGTGCTCAAGGGCCACATCGCGCTCGCCACCGCGCGGTTCCCGGCCGGCACGACCGGCAGCCAGATCGACGCCCTGGCACGCATGGCGCTGTGGGCCGAGGGGCTGGACTACGACCACGGCACCGGCCACGGCGTCGGCAGCTATCTCTCGGTCCACGAAGGGCCGCAGCGCATCTCGAAGCTGCCGAACAGCGTTGCCCTGCGGCCCGGCATGATCGTCTCCAACGAGCCCGGCTATTACCGGACCGGCCATTACGGCATCCGCATCGAGAACCTGGTCGCAGTGCGCGAGGTGGACATGGACGGGGCCGAACGGTCGATGCTCGGCTTCGAGACCCTGACCCTGGCGCCCATCGACCGCGCCCTGATCGACCGCGCCCTCCTCACGGCGGATGAAACGGGCTGGGTCGACGCCTACCACGCCCGCGTTCGCGAAACGATCGGCCCGCTGGTCGATCCGGACACGGCGGCCTGGCTGGACGGGGCGACCCGGCCCCTGTAGCGGCCGGACGCATGGCTGGCGATTTCAGGTAATGTTCCCTATTTTTTGACGATCGTTCAATTTCCCGCGCCGCGTAACCGCAGATTTCCGCCATTTTCCGGCTGGCATAAATTAGATAGACCGGTCTTTATACAGTGTTTTTTTGCACCCGGGGCGGCCCGCGCTGGCGTACATTTGTTCATATAATGTTCTATGATTCCGGAGTCAACCCCTCCCGGCGCAGACAGCCGTTTTGTTGGATTTCACTGCGAAATGCCGCGCGCATCAGCGCCGCTATTCCTCCCCCTCTTCAGAGGGGGAGGCCAGGTGGGGGTGGCGCGTCGCAAGACGCGCTTTGCCGGACGGCGACTCCTCCGGCGGCCCGAAACACCCCCATCCCCTCCGCTGCGCTCCGGGACTTCCCCCTCTGAAGAGGGGGAAGGATATTCTTTGCGGTTCGAAACCGTTTCGCAGAGAAGCCCTTTTTGGACCGGACGCACGGCGGGCGCTCAGTCGGCGAAGAAGTCCAGCAGGCGGGCGTTCAGGATGGCCGGCGCTTCTTCCGGGATGAAATGGCCGCACTCCGGAATGACGCCGCCGGACACATTATCCGCGACCCGGCGCAGCGAGTCCTCGGCCTCCGTCCCGCGCCCGCGGCCGTGCGGATAGCTGACCGCGCCGCCCAGCGCGAGCACCGGCATCGGCAGCTTGAAACGGGCGACGATCCCGGCGTTGACCGCGGCATCTTCCGGCAGCGCGCGATAATAGGCGAAGCCGGCCCTCAGGGCGCCCGGCCGGGTATAGGTGCGCAGATATTCGGCCATATCGTCCGGGCCGATCGCGTCGGGCCGGTATGCGAAGGTGCCGTAGAACCAGCCGAGATACTCAGCCTCGCGGCCCGTCACCAGCGCTTCGGGCAGGTCCGGCGTCATGTGGAACTGGTGATGCCAGCGCCGCCCGCCCTGCGAGAAGTCGCCGCCGCAGCCGGGGATCGTGACATCCAGGATCGCCAGCTTGCGCACCGCGTCCGGATGGGCGGCGGCCAGCGCATAGGCGACCGGGCCGCCCCAGTCGTGGCCGACCAGCGTGAACGCCTCGTGGCCCAGATTGCCGTGCACCAGTTGCCAGATGTCGGCGGCGACCGTCCGCTTGTCGTAGCCGCCGGGCGGGCGGGAACTGTCGCCCAGGCCGCGCATGTCAGGGGCGATCACGGTGTACTTTTCCGCCAGCGCGGGAATGACATAGCGCCATTCCCACCAGGTCTGCGGCCAGCCGTGCAGCAGCACGACCGGCGGCCCGCTGCCCGCCGTCACATAGTGAAGCAGCACCTCGCCGAGATCGGCGAAGCGGTGCTCGAACAGGGGATCGCCGGGCGTCACGCGTCGTAGCGGCCGACGATGGAGACGCTGGAGACGTTCTGGTGCGGGAAACCGCCCAGATTGTGGGTCATGCCGATCTTCGGATCGTCGAGCTGGCGCGCGCCGGCGCGACCGTGGAACTGGAGATACATCTCATAGAGCATGCGCAGGCCCGAGGCGCCGATCGGATGGCCGAAGCATTTCAGTCCGCCGTCGATCTGGCAGGGAATCTTGCCGTCGGCGTTGTAGAAGCCGTCGAGAATGTCCTTCCAGGCCGTGCCTTCCTCGGAGAGATACAGGTCTTCCATTGTCACCAGCTCCGTGACCGAGAAGCAGTCATGGACCTCGAACATGCTGACTTCGTCGCGCGGTTTGCGGATTTCGGCTTCCTTGTAGGCCCGCTCGGCGGCCCGCCGCGTGGTCATGAAATAGCTGCCGTCCCAGGAATTGTGGCTGGCTTCCTGGCCGTTCGAGACCGCCAGTTGCAGCGCCTTGACGCTCACCAGGTCTGTCTTGCCCATGCTCTTCGCGATCTCCGGCGTGGTCACGACGGCGGCGGCCGAGCCGTCGGAGACGCCGCAGCAGTCGAACAGGCCGAGCGGCTCGGCGACCATCGGCGCGTTCAGCACCGTTTCGATGTCGATCTCCTTGCGCAGATGGGCCTTCGGGTTCTTCGCGCCGTTGGCGTGGCTCTTGACCGAGACCTGGGCCATCGCCTTCTTGAGCGTGTCGGCCGGGACGCCGTGCTTGGCCGAATAGGCGGTCGCAAGCTGGGCGAAGCTGCCCGGCGCCGAGGCGTTCGGCCAGACCATGTCGGCGACCGCGCCGCGCCCGCGCTGGGGCAGGCCGCCATAGCCGGTGTCCTTGAGCTTCTCGACGCCGACGGCGAGCGCGATGTCGGCTGCGCCCGATGCCACCGCATAGCAGGCGCCGCGGAAGGATTCGGTGCCCGAGGCGCAGTAGTTCTCGACCCGGGTGACCGGGATGTAGGGCAGGCGCAGGCTGACCGCGAGCGGCACGCCGGACTTGCCGACATGCTGCTCCTCGATCGCCGTCGAGAACCAGGCGGCGTCGATCTGGCTACGCTCGACCCCGGCGTCGTCCAGGCATTCCTCGACCGCCTCGACGATCAGGTCCTCGCCGTTCATGTCCCAGCGCTCGCCAAATTTGGAGCAGCCCATGCCCAGGATGGCCACCTTGTCCTTGATGCCGCGTGCCATGTCCTCTGTCCTCGCTGTGCCGCTGTTCCTGCCGAACGACCCTAACCTACGCCGCGTCGTGCGCCGGGTGAAGCCGGTTCATACGGTTGCCGCACTCTCGTACCATTGCTGCGGAATATCCGCGTAGTCCGGGTTCTCGCGCTCGATCAGCCGCGCTTTCTTGTCCCGCCGCCAGCTTTTCAACTGCTTTTCCCGTGAGATCGCGTCTTCGATCCGGTCGTAGCGCTCGTACCGGAGCAGGCGGTTGACGCGGTATTTCTTCGTAAAGCCTTCGACAGATCCGGATTTGTGCTCGGACAGACGGCGTTCGAAATCGTTGGTCACGCCGATGTACAGCACCCCCGACTGGCTCCCGAGCATATAGACGAACCCGCCCTTCTCCATCGTGTAGTCCTATCCCGTCATTCCGAACGACTTCAGGACCGCAACCCCCTGTCCGTCATTCCGACCGGAGCGCCCCGTAAGGGGTGCGGAGCGGAGGAATCTCGTCGCCGGACTCCGGGGTCCTGTTGTCGAGATCGAGCCGAGATTCCTCCACTCGCTTCGCTCGGTCGGAATGACGGCAAGGGTGTGGTCGGTCGGGATGACGGTAAGGGAATCGCGCTCGGTCGGCATGACGATGAGGGAAAGTGCAACTCAAACCTTCACCCCCAGCGCCGCCGCCAGGTCCGGAAAGCTGTCGACGGCGATGTCGCAGGCGGGGTTGGGGTCCGGGTCGGGCGGGCCGTCCGGGCCCCATTCGTCGGGCCGGCGCACGAAGGCGGTTTTGAATCCGACGGCCCGGGCGGCGTCCAGGTCGAAATTGTGGCAGGCGACCATCAGGCATTCGCCCGGTTCGAGCTGCAGGCGGCGGGCGACAGTGAGATAGGCCTCCGGCAGCAGCTTATATTTGCCGATGCCTTCGCAACTGAACACGGCGTCCCAGGACAGGCCGTTCCGCTTCGCCGTATCCAGGATCAGCCGGTAGGACAGGATGGTGAAGGAGCAGACCAGGTAGCATTCGCGCAGCTTGGGCTGCACCGCCGGAAAATCCGGCCAGCATGTGAAGTTGTGCGCCGCGTCCCAGGCGATGGCGTGAAAATCCTCTCCGGTGAAGGCGTCCAGCCCGTTTTCCTTCGCGATGGCCTCCAGCGAAAAGCGGTGGGCGTCGTCGAAATTGTAGCCGGGCGGCTCGTGCTCGCCGAGATTGAGCATGGCCTTGAGGCCGCGGCGGCGCAGCTCGTTGGCGAGCGCCGGCCAGTCCCGCTCGATGCCGTGGCGCGCGCCGGCGGCGGCCATCGCGTCGCGGAAACCGCCGTGCCAGTCCAGGATCGTGCCGCCGGTGTCGAATGTCAGGGCCTTGACGTCGTTCAGGCTCATGTTCCGCTTCCTTTCGCATCTCCCGCCGTGTGGTCCGGCGTCGCTTTCCAAAAGTATTTTATGAAGCCGCGCTTGTCGTCGACCGCGCGGCGGCGGAACACCATGCGCACCGTCATGCCGACCGCGACCTCGCCGGGCGCAACGTCGGTCATGTCGGCCATCAGGCGGCCGCCCTCGTCGAACACCACCATGCCGAAATGGGCCGGCGGGTCGGGCGAATAGGTCAGGTTGTCGGCGGTCCAGCTCTGCACCTTCGCCGGAATTTCGGCGAAGGGGTGCGGATCCTGGCTGTTGAAGGCGCCGCAGTTCGGGCTGACGCAGGCGCGGGTCCTGGGATACTGCACCGTGCCGCAGATCCGGCATTTGCCGCCGACGAAGCCCAGCACCATGTCGCGGTTGCGGTATAGCGCGCTCAGCGCGGTCGGCGCGTCGAGCTCGGCCCGGATGCCGCGGTCCTGCTCCAGCAGGTTGTTGAAGCTGAGATAGCGGTTGTAGTTGGTCTCTTCCCGGCGTCGGGCGAGCCAGCCCTTCACCCCCTGGCGTGGCGGCAGCGATGCGAGCGCTCCGGTGGTGCGGAACAGCAGCACGTCGCAGCCCTGGCCCCAGCCCACGACCATGACGGTCTCGCCCGGTCCGGCGTCCTGCAGGCAATCGACCAGCATGACCAGCGGATGCGCCGTTCCGGCCTCGCCGACCTGCGCCTGGAGGGTGTCGCGCACGGCCCCCGCCCCGATACCGGCCAGCGCGGCCACCTTCTGCGGCACGCCGCGGATCAGCGCCGGCATGATGAAATGGTCGACGGCGCCGGCGTCGAGGCCGGTTTCCGCCAGCGCCGCGGCGATGGCGCGCGGGGCGATCTTGAAATAGCCCTCGTCGCGGATCCAGCGCTCCTCCCAGTTGTAGTCGTATTTCGAATCGCCGCCGCGATAGTGGTCGATGAAGTCGATGGAGAGTTGGTGCCCGCCGAGATAGTCCGCGATGAGGTCATCGGTGCCGACCGTGAAGGCCGCGGCGGCGTCGCCGAACTGCAGTTCCTGCGGGCCCGAGGCCTGGGTCCGGCGCTTGTCGGCGGCGACGAACAGGGTGTCGCCGGCCGCCGCGCCGCCGATTTCCCGCTGCAGGGCGTTCAACAGGCCGGAGGTGCCGGCGCGCTGGGAGGCGGCGAAATCCATCGTGGCGACGGTCTCGCCGAAATTCAGGGCCGTGGCGAGGATTCCGGCATTCTGCCGGTCGCTGAAGGGCAGGGTGGTCGAGGCGAAGGTCACCGCGGCAACCGGCGGCGCTGCGCCGGTATCCAGCCGCGCCGGGGTCAGGCAGTCGCGCGCGGCCTCGACGGCCATGGTCAGGCTGTCCTCGTCCCAGTTGCAGATCGCGCGTTCGCCCTTCGCGAGGCCCTTGATCGCCGGGTTGAACCAGGCGTTGGCGTCGGCGATCGCCTTGCGGCTCAGCCGCAGCCGCGGAACGTAGGCGCCGTAGGCCTTCAGGCCGACTATATCGGTGCCGGGCATCCTCTCTGTTTCCCTTCCTGAATCTCGGTCCGGGCGTGGCGCCCCTTATGGCGCATCTTTCCGCCGCCCGTCACCGGATTGCGACAATGGGGATGCCGGGTTGCCGATATCGAGGCGCATATCTTCGAACGGCGTCTGCGCTGAGTCACCGCCCCACGGTGTCCAGGCCAAACCCCGCGATATCCTTGTAGCGATCCGATATCGCCGCCAGTTCGGCGGGATCGATGACATCTTCGATCCGCTCGAACGGCTCACCGCCGGTCAGTTCGTCCACCTTCTCGATGATGTGGTCCGGCGGTGTCGCGCGGTTGGTCAGCACGATCTTGCCGGTCGCTTCGAGGCGTTTTTCCTCGTAGGCCTTCAACGCCGCCCGGGGATCGTCCATTTCGCAGAGCAGCCCGGCCAATACCTCCGCATCGAGAATCGCCTGAGCGCCGCCGTTGCCGCCGCGCGGATACATCGGGTGCGCCGCGTCGCCCAACAGCGTAACGCCGCCGAAGGTCCACCGGTCGACAGGGTCGCGGTCAACCATCGGATATTCGAAAATGTAGTCCGCGCCTCCGATCAGTGCTGGAATGTCCAGCCAGTCGAAATGCCAGTCCGCGTAGGGCGCGATGAAATCCTCGATCCGCCCCGGCGTCGCCCAGTCATTGATCCCGCGATCCTCGCGCGGTTGTTCGGTGACCCAGTTGATGAGCTGGGTGCCGTCGTCGAACCGGCGGATAGGGTAGATCGTCATCTTGCCGGTCGAAACGGTGCCGATACGGGTGACGCTGGCGCCGCTCAGGAACGGCTTTCGCCGGGTGACGCCGCGCCACATGTTGATGCCGCCGAATTGCTGGCCCTCCGACGGATAGAACTGCCGCCGGATAGCGGAATGAAAGCCGTCGGCGCCGATGACGACGGCGCCGGTTACGGGCGCCGCGTTGTCGAACAGCACCCGCACACCCGTATCGTCCTGCTCGACGCCGACGCAGCGGAGGTCGAGATGCACCGCGCCGGACCCGAGCCGGCCGGCGACCGCTTCGTAGAGGACTTCGTGAAGATCGCCCCGGTGAATCGAGAAATGCCGGTGGCCGTAGCCGGCGAACCGGCCGCAGGGCTCCGCAAAAATGGCCTGGCCATGCCTGTTGAAATAGGCGAATTCGCGGGCCTCGACGCCGCGGGCCATCAGTTCCGGCTCAAGCCCGAGTTTTGTCAGGACGCGGATCGCGTGCGGCATCATGTTAATGCCGACGCCGAGGGGCCTGAACGTCTGTACCGCCTCATAAATCTGGCAGGGCAGGCCCCGGGCATGGAGCGAGAGCGCCAAGGTCAGGCCGCCGATCCCGCCGCCGACGATCAGGATTTCGGGCTTCTTTTCTGCCGCCATGAGACGGTGTTTCCTTTCCTCGCACCCGCCGGTGCCGGCACGGTGGCGGGCTCAGGTGTTCACGGATCCGCCGTCGACGGCGATGGTCTGTCCGGTCACGAAGTCACTTTCTGAAGACGCCAGAAAAATCAGCGCGCCGATCAGATCGTCGGGATAGGCATCCCGCTTCAGGGCCCGGCTGTTGCGGACAGGCACGCGCGCAATCTCGACATGCTCCGGATTCGCCAGGATGCTGTCGCTCAGGACAAAGCCGGGCGACAGCGTGTTGACGCAAATGCCGTGCTCGCCCAGTTCCCGCGACAGGGAGCGCGTCATGGCGACGATCGCCCCCTTCGAGGTCACATAATGCAGGAAGTTTGGCGCGCCGCGGTTGAAGGTGACCGAACCGATATTGATGATCTTGCCGGAACGGCGGGCGATCATGACCGGGGCGACATGCTTGGCGACCAGGAACGGGCCTTGGACGTTCACCGCCATCACCCGGGCCCACAGTTCGACATCGATATCGGTGAATGGACCCATCGGCAGGTTGGAAAAGACGGCGGCATTGTTGACGACGATATCGATCCGGCCGGCAGCTGAAACGACGCTGTCGACCAGATGGCGCACGGCCTCTTCGTCGCTGACGTCCGTCTCTACGAACATGATCGCGCCGCGACCGTCGTCCGCGGCCGTCGCCAGCGCACTGCCGTCGGCGATGTCCGCGATAATGACGGTCGCCCCTTCGGCCGCCAGCGCCCTGACGTATGCCTGCCCGATGCCGACGGCGCCGCCGGTGACGATCGCAACCTTGTCTGTCAGCCGTTTCATTGCGGCCATATCCGATCCTGTCTTGACCGGGCCGGGCGCCGACGGCCCGACCTGCCCGAGAGTGACCTCACCTTGAGTCCGCCCTGCGGAAATCCGGCTGTTGTTTGTTGAGGAATGCCTCGAAACCGATCCGGGATTCCTCGTCCCTGAACGAATCCGAGATGAAGCCGGCTTCCATGTCGAGCTGCTCGCCGAAGCCGTTGCCGGGTGCGGCGTCGATCAGCTTCTTGATCCGGCCGATGGCGTTCTGCGGGCCGTCGGCGAGGCGGCGGGCCAGCGCCATCGCCTCTTCCAACGCCGCGCCGGGATCGGTCAGCCGGTTGACGACGCCGCGGCGGTGCAGGGTTTCGGCGTCGACCGGATCGCCGAACAGGCACATCTCCGTCACCAGTTGCCGGGGCAAGAGGCGCATCAGCGACGCGGTCGCGCCGCCGTCGGGAGTGAGCCCGATCTTGACATAGGCGACGACATAGCGCGCCTCGCGCGACGACACGATCAGATCGCAGGCCAGCGCGAGCGAGACGCCGGCCCCGGCGGCGACCTTCTCGACCGCCGCGATCACCGGCTTGGGACACGCGCGGATCGCCTCGATCCAGCCGTGCAGTTGCGCGATCGAGCCCATGCTCACCGAGCGCGGCTGCCGCCGCCGCTCCGGGAAGTTGCCGATATTGCCGCCGGAACAGAACACGCCGTTCGCCCCGGTCAGCACGACGGCGCGCACGGACGGATCGCTGCCGGCGTCGATCACCGCCGGCGTCGCCTTCTCGTATATATCGCGGGCGATGGCGTTGCGGGTCTCCGGGTCGTCCAGGGTCAGGACCAGGATCTCGCCCCGGCGCTCGATATGGATGTCGGCAGGCATGGCGGCTTCACGTCTGGAGAAGGGGATGGTGCGGTATGTCAGGAAATGTCACGGAATGTAAGGCGATGTCCGTCGCACGGGCCGGCACGCGTCGGTATATTTCGGGACGAGGGATAGACAGCGTCGAACCGGCGCGCCGGACCGGACATGAGGCCGCGTCGTGCTTCGTTACGGAAACCTTGCCTTCCCGGCCGGTGCGCGCCTAGGTTCGCCCCGGGCCGGCCCCCGGTTTTCGGGGGCGCCGGTAATCGGAGACAACAGCGCCCCGCAACCGGGCGCTCCGCAACAGGGAGACCGTTATGAAATATGTCATGCTCGGCAAACAGAGCGACGAGTGGCTGACCAGGCACGACGAGCGGAAAAGGCTGGCCCTGGCGAAGGCCGACGAGCTTGGCATCACTTTCCAATCGATCCTCTATACCCAGGGAAGCTACGATTTTGTCGACGTTGCGGATGCGCCGACGCCGGAGGCCATGCTCAATTTCTCGGTCTGGTATGTGAAGCAGGGTTTCGGCTCTTTCCAGAGTCTGCCGGCGTTCGACGATGCGGCCATGGCGGCGGCGTCGAAGCAGGAATAGCGAACGCGCCCAATTCGGGATCGAATCCCGAATATAGCAAGTATCAGGAATTGAACTCGGGCCTCGCCCCGGCCGATCCGCCGGTTCGCGGCGGCCGGGGCGGTGCGGCGTCAGAACTTGCCGGCTGTCGACGGAAAGTCGCCGATGCCCAGCGCGTCGCGGAAATCGGCCGACATTTCGGCCTTCTGATCCTCCAGCGGGATGCCGGTCGCGTCGGCGATTCGCACCACGGCGTTGAAAATGGCGAGCACCCCGGCGGCGTCGACCAGCGCCTCGGCGCCGATTTCGGCGTGCAGCCGGTCCCGCGCCGCGGCGAAGCCGGCTTCATCGTTGAAGAAGGCGTCGGCGTAGCCGGTCAGCGCCGCCGCCGCGGCGACCCCGCCGCCGCTCCCCTTGTCATCGACAATGGCGCTCAGGTCGTAATCGTCGCCGGTATGCTCGCCGCTCCCACGGAGCAGCACTGCGTGGCTGGTGGTTCAGTAGACGCACTGGTTGATCGCCGAGACCCGCGCCGCCAGAAACTCGATCTGGGCATGGGTGAGCGCGCGGTGTTCGGTGCCGAAATCGCGCAGCAGCGCATCGGGCAGGTAATGCTCGGTGTCCAGATCGAAGAAGCCGACGACCTCCGCCGGCACCAGCGAGAGCGCCCGGTGGATGTTCACCGCGGCCAGGCCCTCATACATGCCGGCTTCCGCGTCGGTCATGTCTTCCGGCGCCACCGTCGGCGGCCAGGCAAGGCCGTCCTTCGCACCGGCCGGGCGGCGCCGGCGCGGTTCGCCGGCAACCGGCGCGGGCAGGGCATGGCGCGGCAGCCCCATGGCGTCGCAGAATGTGTCGATGGCGACGACCGTGGCCACGATGGCGACAGTCTCGACAAATTCGGCGTCGCTCAGGCCGTCGGCGAGCGCTGTATCGTAGAATTGGCGGGTCAGACGTTCCGGATCGGTGCGGATGCGGTGGACGACCTCGACCAGCGCCTCCGGCAGCCCGGTCGCCGCGGTATGCGCGCCGGTGACGGCATAGGGCGAGAGCGCCGCCTTGCGCTCGATGCAGAAGGCACAGTCCGGCGCCGCGCGGGTTTCCTCCGCGATGGCGATGCGGACCGCGGCCGGCCACCATTCGCCCGGTTCGGCCAGCCGGGCCCAGGCGCGCCGCTGGGACGCCGCCAGGCCCCCGCGCACCGGCAGGGGGCTGTGGCGGTAATTGAAGGTCTCGGCCGTTGCGGTTTGGGCGGTCATCGGCAGGCTCCCGTTCGCGGCAGGCTGCGCCGCGGGCCTTGCGGCGCGCCACTGCACAGGGATTATCGGCTGGCGGCGGCTTTGGGAAGGGTCTGCCATACACGGCCCTCGATAAAGCCCGGATCATGGTCGGCGTCAGCAACGAAAAGCTGCGGTTTTGCCCCTGTCCTCATTGGAATACCGCGTCAGTATGTTTCTGGAGGGCGAGCCGGGCGAAGTAGTGGAAGGTTACGGCCATGGCTTCCGGCGCATGGCGCCAGTCGTGGGCCTCCTTGCCCAGTTTTGGTTCGATATCCCTGATTTCTCCTGCTGCCATGGCGAGGAGCTGGAGCCGCGCCGCGTGTTCGATAAAGACCGCCATGACGCAGGCCGCCTCGATCGACGGTGCGGCGCACATTTGGCCGTGGTGGGCCAGGAGTATGGCGTTCTTGTCGCCGATCGCGTTGGAGATGATCTCGCCCTCCTCGTCCCCGAAGGGAACCCCCGGCCAGGTCGGCAGATAGGCCACGTCGTCGTAGAACATCGCCGTATCCATATGTGAGACGTGCAGCGGCTCGCCGATCATCGAGAGCGCCGAACTGTATGGCGGGTGCGTATGAACGAGCGCCATGGCATCCGGGCGTTCGCGGTAGACATGAAGGTGAAAGCGGTTCGCCATGTTCGGTGTACCCGATCCTTCCAGGACTTTTAGATCGCGGTCGACCAGCAAGTAGGCCGATGCCGTCGCTTCCTCGAATCCCATTCCGTAGGGCAGGGTCCACATGGTGTCCGGTTCCTCCCCGCGAGCCGTGAATTGGCCGGCAAGACCGGATCCGTGTCCGTTGTCCGCGAGAATTCGGCAACCGATAGCCAGGCGCTGGCGCGCCGTCCATTGGGGAAATTCCATTTTTCCCAATATCTTGACCATTTTTTCGATTTCTGCCTGAGTCGATTTTGTCTTTGCAACCATCGGTCGGGATTCCTTCGAACCAATTTTCGTCCGCCTCCGAAACGGCCGGTGGATGCGGCCAGCGCTGGGAACAGGCGCGGGCCGCATCCTTCCCTTTATTGGGCCATTTTTTTCACGAAAGCATCGAGCCCGGGTACACCGACTTCCCGGAAGTATTTTTCAGCTCCGGGATGGATCGGAATGGACAGGCCTTCGAGTACGTTAATCTTCGAAAGTTTCTTGAAGACCGGATGGATCGCACCCAGCTCGTCAAGATTTTCAAAGACCGCCTTGGTCATCTTGTAGGCGACTTCGTCCGGTATCGAGCTCAACATGGCCGCGCTGATCTTCGTGAAGACCGTCGGCGTTTTTTGTGCGGTGCCCTTATAGATACCGGCTGCAATGGCTCCTGCGCTGAACCAGGAATATTTCCCCGTAAGCTGCGTGACAGTTGCCGGGCTCAATCCGACGAGGCGGGTATTCAGGGAGACGGACGCATCGGTAAACGCCGATGCCGGGGTCGCCGCCCACCACCAGACGGCGTCCAGTTGGCGGTTTTTCAGCCGATTGACGGCAGGCCCAAGGGCGATATCGAACGCCTTGACATCCTTCACGCCAATGCCCTGCTCGTTCAGAACCATCCTGAGGATGGGCCGGTTGAAGGTTCCCGGCGCGCCCATATTGACCCGCTTTCCGCGCAGGTCGTTCACGGATTTGATAGCGCTGTCCGCCGGGACCATGATCGTCAGATAATTCGGCGCAAAGCCGAGCCAGCCCGACACCTTCACCGGGAAGCCCTTCTTGCTCTTATAAGCTCCGGCGCCCTTTCTGGCGTCTGCGATGGCCCAAGGCGGGACGAAGGCTATATCCACCTGCTTTTTGGCCAGAAGATGGACGTTCGCCATGCCGCCTTTGGTCGATTCCACTTTCGCAGTAACACCTGCTGCATGCTTGCTCACGACTGTCGAGAGTGCGGCGCCCAGCGGATACCAGCTACCGGTCGCTTTTGCCGTTCCGATAGATACATAGGTCTCCGCAAGGGCGGGCGCAGATGCAGCCAGAGCGACCGCGCCGGCAAGGACCGACGCTGACACAGTCTCGTTTAAGGTCTTCATTTGACATCTCCTCTTTGGTTTCCCGGGTTTTTCACCCGATTTGTTGGGAGCCGGCATTTCTCTCCGGCTCGGGAAGGACGTTACTTTCGGGCGGAATGATCGGCGGTACGTTCGGTGGTCCGCCCGACGGAACGCCGCAAGAACAGGACGGAAATAACGGCAAAGGCGGCGGCGGGAAGGTAGATCCAGACATTGGCAATCAGCAGACAGACCGCTAAGCACCCAAGGCCCAAGCGGTGTACGATGTTGAGGGGAACGAAGAGGTAGCCTTGGATTGCCGCCACAAAGACGTAGAGGGATCCGAATGCAAGGAGGATCCGAATCACGACGTTGTGCCACTCTCCAATCAGGAGAAGTTCAGGCACATACACGAAGGCGTAAGGCAGAATGTAGATGGCAATCCCGAGCCGGCAGGCCGTCCAGGACGTCTTGATCGCGTCCGTATTGGCCACACCCGCGGCGGCATACGAAACCAGGGCGACCGGTGGCGTTATCCCTGAAACAATGCCGAAATAGAAGATGAACAGATGGGAGGCCAGCAACGACAGTCCCATCTGCTCCAGCGCGGGTCCCACGAGCACGGCAAGAAGGATGTAGCAGGCTACCGTCGGGAGGCCCATTCCCAGGATGATGGAGACGACCATGGTCAGCAGGAGCAGGTTGAATAGGCTGCCGCCCGCCAGCTCGATCATCAGGTTCGACAGATCGACCGCCAGTCCCGTGAGTGTCGCCACCCCGACGATGATCCCTGAGCAGGCGCAGGCGACGGCGATCTTGGTGACGGCGAGTCCGCCCTTCCGCAAGGCTTCGAGGAACTGCGGGAAAGACAGGCGCGTAGATCGCTTCACCGCTGCCACGAGGATGACAGTCGGAATCGACCAGAAGGCCGACATGAACGTCGAATAACCGAGGTAGAGCAGCGTGAAGAGCGTGACGAGCGGGACGAACAGCATCCACCCTTCGTTGAGGGTCTTGCGGACGCTCGGTAGCTCCGATTTCGGCAAGCCGCTGAGATTGTTGCGCGCGGCTTCCAGGTCCACTATGACAAAGACGGAGAAGAAAAACAGAAGACCGGGAAAGAGCGCCGCCGCGGCGATGTCGAGATAGGCAATCTGGGTAAACTCGACCATTACGAACGCGGCCGACCCCATGATAGGCGGCATCAATTGTCCGCCGAGGGAAGCCAGGCTTTCGAACGAGGCCGCGATATGCGGCTTGTATCCGACTCGGCGCATCAAGGGGATTGTGAATGTGCCGGTAGCCGATGCATTTGCAATCGCACTGCCGGACATCGTCCCGAAGAATGCGCTCGACACAACCGCGATCTTCGCCGGCCCGCCCCGGCTCCTCCCCGTGGTCGCGATGGCCAGATTGATCAAAAATTCTCCGGCGCCCGATACCTGAAGAAAGGCGCCGAACAAGACGAACATGAAGATGAAAGTCGCCGACACGCCGAGGGGCGTACCGTATATCCCATCGGTGCTCATGAACAGATGAGAGGCGAGCCTTTCTATATCGTAGCCTCGATGCCCCAATCCGAACGGGAGGAACGGTCCGAAGTAGGCGTAGGCGACGAAAAGCAACGAGACAAGCGGCAACGTCAAACCGATGGACCGGCGCGAAGCCTCCAGAATCAGCGGAAACAGAATGACTCCAAGCGTAATCTCGTGTGTTGTAAGCTCACCTTCCCGAGCCATTATGTTGTTGTATTCGAAGACTATATAAGCGGCGCTATACAGCAAAACCAACGCCGCAAGAAGTGAAGGAACGCGCTTCCACCAAGCGCTATCTTTTCCGGTAATAAAATAAATCAGCGCAACAGAGAATCCGAGGTGGACACCGCGTTGTATAAGTTCCACTTCCTCACCGAATAGTCCTGTATACAGGGCGAAAATCGAGGAGAAAATGGCGAGATTACTTGTAACGAGCTCGAGCCATTTACCATCGCCGAAAAACACTTCCCGCAACGTTATCCGGTTCCGCTCGACAGTTTCACTTTCTTCAATTCCGTTCGTCATTCTTCGAACCCCAGCCGAAACGAACATAGACGGAAACGGAGGATTGGTAAACCCACTTTACCTATCCACTGTAGCCGCCCGTCCGATCGTCCTCAGGGCGTATCGGTCCAAGCCCCAATTCTACGGGCTTGTCGCAGCGCAGTGGCGCCATCGCGCAGCAGGCGCCATCAGGGGCGGAACCGGGAGCGGAATTGGGGCGCTGGGTCGGATCCGCCCGATGCGGCAAGGAACGAGCGCTCCGAAACGTCGAAGCGGACGAAGCGCACCTGGCAGCCCGAGGCATCTTTCCGGCCGACCGCATGACGGCGTGTCTCCGATTTAGGGAGGGACCGCGCCGACGACTTGCTGCCATAAAGCGGTGCGCCGGCCGAGGATTGCGAAGCTGCTTCCCGCCTGCCGAATGGGCGGCCAGCCCGAACACTTAAGCCCAGCCTGAACAATGAATTTGTCTGCACAGGAAATTTCCCCCATTCTCATCCGGCCGTCCTCACCGGCACGGCATAGTAGGGGAGAGACGAGCATGGCGAAGGAAGACGGTGGATCGGCGCTGGACAGTGCCAAGTTTTCGCCCATCAAGGCGATTCTTCGGTACCAGTCCATCGTCGATCAGATCATGGGCCTGATCGGTTCGGGAGATTTGCAGGTCGGCGACCGGTTTCCTGCCGAACGCGATCTTGCAAAACGTTGGAAGGTCAGCCGTCCCATTCTCCGCGAGGCGTTCCGCGTCCTCGAATCGCAAGGCATCGTCGAGAGCCGCCACGGCGCGGGCCGGTTCGTGCGCTCCGACCGGCCAATCGACATCGGCGAAATTCGCCGCAGCCACCTGCGCGATCGCCGCAAGGCCTTACTTCAAATTTGGGAAGTCCGGTCCCTCCTGGAAATCCGCGCTGCGGAGCTGGCGGCAGTGAACGCCAACGACAATCAGATTCACGCAATTGAGTTTCCGATTGCAGAGATTGAAGCCTTGCCCGCCGAAGAATCCCACAAGAAAGATCTCAACTTGGAAATTCACACGGCAATCGCAAACGCTTCCTGCAATCCCTATCTGGCGGAACTTATCATTAAGGCTCTGGATGAATACCGATTTCTCAATTTTAAGGAGGCCGTTCCCCTGAAAGAGTGGAAAAGGCTTCAGGACGAACACCGGCCCATTGCTGAAGCCATTCGCGCAAGGTCGCCGGGCCGGGCGCGAAAAGAAATGGAAAACCACTTTGAGGGATTGAGATCTGCTCTGAGAAAATGGTCGGGCGACGAAAAATGATAAAGCTCTATACGCGGTACCGGAATTCAGCGGGCCAGCGTGTCCGCACGACCCTTAACTTGAAAGACATTCCTTACGATTACATTGCTGTCGATGACATGCGCACAGAGACCTACCGGCGCAAAAATCCACAAGGCTTATTGCCTGCGATCGAAATAGACGGGACCATTATCGGCCAATCTACAGCCATAGTGGAGTGGATCGAGGAAGCCTATCCAACGCCCTCAATTTTTCCCGCAGACCCGATGGAAAGATTGGCAGCGCGGTCGTTTTCCCAGTTCATCGCCTGCGAGATACATCCCATCCACAACCACCGTGTGCGCAATTACCTGACCAGCCGCGAGCAGTGGTCCGAGAGCAAGTCAATGGCCTGGTATACGCACTGGATTACCGAGGGTCTTTTGACACTCGAAGAAATTCTTAAAAGGCGTTCGCCGGAAACCACCTTTTGTTTCGGTGATGAGCCCAGCATTGCAGACATCTATCTTGTGCCCGTCGTCGGTAATGCACGCTGGTTTGGGATCCCGATCGGTCGATTCAGGAGAATTCTGAATATTGTCAGATCCTGCGAGAAAGTCGAAGCGTTTCGCAAAGCAATGCCCGACGCTCAACCCGATTATCTTGGAAGAGAATACGGCCATAAAGAAATTATCTCTTGAGCCGAGTGAATGCATGCACACTTCTGCGCTCTCCTCTTCATCTCTGACCGTATCGATGTCTGCATTGATTGCGAGGCGCGCAACCGCTCAGGCCAGCCAGCGGTCGAAATCGGCGAGCGCGCGGCGCGCAAGGGCCTGTTTGCGCATCCGGCCTTTCAGGCGCTTGTCCCCGGTCGGCGCCGGTGGCGGCATCAGGCCGAAATTCACGTTCATGGGCTGGAATGTGTCGGCCGCCGCGCCGCCGGTGATATGGCGCAGCAAGGCGCCCAGCGCAGTGGTGCCGGGCGGCGGCGCGAAGGACAGGCCGAACCGTTCGGCCGCCGCCATGCGCCCGGCGAGCAGGCCGATGGCGGCGCTTTCGACATAGCCTTCGACGCCGGTGATCTGCCCGGCGAAGCGCAGCCGCGGATCGACCTTCAGGCGCAGTTCGGCGTCCAGCAGCTTCGGGCTGTTCAGGAAGGTGTTGCGGTGGATGCCGCCGAGCCGGGCGAATTGTGCGTTCTCCAGCCCGGGAATGGTCCGGAAGATCCCTGTCTGGGCGCCGTGTTTCAGCTTTGTCTGGAAGCCGACCATGTTGAACAGGGTGCCGAGCGCATTGTCCTGGCGCAATTGCACAACGGCATGGGCGCGCCGGCCGGTGCGCGGGTCAGTCAGGCCGACCGGTTTCATCGGACCGAAGCGCAGCGTCTCCCGCCCGCGCTCCGCCATGACCTCGATCGGCAAGCAGCCCTCGAAATAGGGCGTGTCCTTTTCCCAGTCCTTGAATTCCGTCTTGTCGCCGGCGATCAGGGCGTCGATGAAAGCATTGTATTGCGCCTCGTCCAGCGGGCAGTTGATGTACGCCTTGGCGTCGCCGCCGGGACCCGGCTTGTCGTAGCGCGACTGGCGCCAGGCGACGCTGTCGTCGATCGAGTCGGCATGGACGATGGGCGCGATGGCGTCGAAGAAGGCCAGCGACTCCTCGCCGGTCAGGTCGAGGATGGCCTGGGCCAGCGCCGGCGAGGTCAGCGGCCCGGTCGCGACGATCACCATGTCCCAGTCCGGAGGCGGCAGGCCGGAGACTTCCTTACGTCGGACCGAGACCAGCGGGTGCGCTTCCAGCCGCGACTGCACCGCAGCGGCGAAGCCGTCCCTATCGACCGCCAGCGCGCCGCCCGCCGGCACCTTGTGTTCGTCGGCCGCCGCAAGGATCAGCGAGCCGCAGCGCCGCATCTCCGCGTGCAGCACGCCGACCGCGTTGGCTTCGGCATCGTCGGACCGGAAAGAATTGGAGCACACCAGTTCGGCGAGCGTATCGGTCTGGTGCGCGTCGGTGCCGCGCTCAGGCCGCATCTCGTACAGGATCGCCGGCACGCCGGCCTGCGCTGCCTGCCACGCCGCCTCGCAGCCCGCCAGCCCGCCGCCGACGATGTGGATGGGGGAAGGGGAGGATGGAGAGGTCATTTGAGTACGGCGATCAGAGCGATTTGCTTTGGTTCCGGGAGATTTCAGCCGCGCTTCAAGCCGTCCCTCGATACGGCGCTGACGCGCCTACTCGGGATGAGGGAAAGTACATCCATTTGCAACACCCTCCCGCACACTGAGTAGCCCCGGATTCGATCCGGGGCGTATCGAAGGGCGCACCGCCGCTCTATTCCACCTCCCGAATATCCAGCCCCTCGTCGACCATCCGGCGCATCAGGGCGTTGCCGTCGTCGGACACGGCGAGGTCGAGAAACAGGCGGCTTTCCAGCTGCAGGGTGTCCGGGTCGATGGGCGGCAGGGCGGCGCGCACCAGGCGCTTGATATGGGCCAGCGCCTTCGCCGGCCGGGCCGCCAGTTCGCGGGCGATTTTCGCAGCGCGTGCGGCGGCGTCGGGAGCGACCTCGTGGACCATGCCGAGCGCGAGCGCTTCCTCCGGGCCGACGGTGCGGCCGCGCAGGGTCATTTCAAGCGCCCGCGCTTCGCGGACCAGCCGGGCCAGCCGCTGGGTGCCGCCGGCGCCGGACAGGATGCCGAGCCGCGCCTCCGGCAGGCCGTAGGCATGGTCGCCGGCCTCGGCGATGCGCAGGTCGCAGGCCATCGCCAGTTCCCAGCCGCCGCCCATCGCCGTGCCGTTGAGCGCCGCGATCGCCGGTTTGGGCAGCGCCTCCAGCCCTTCGGCGATCCGGTTCATCGCGTGGTGGTCGACCGGCGTCGTCTCGTCGAAGGTCCGGCCCTTCGCGCGCAGGGCGTCGGACAGCGCCGCCAGTTCGGCGACCGAGTAATGCCGGATGAACGCCCCCGGCACGCCGCCCTGCAATATGACGGCCAGCACATCGTCCGCCGCCATCGCCGGCAGCAGCGCAAGCAGATCCTCCGCCATCGCGCCGGTAAAGACTCCCTCCGGCGGGTTGGCAAAGGTGACGGTGAAGATGCCGCCTTCGAGGGCGTGGGTTACGGCGGTCATGGTTTTCGGGCAGGGGGGGCGGAGCGGCCAACGCTACTGCAAAGCTTTTGACCTGCAAAGGGCCGCCCGTTAGGGTCGCGCCAGCCTTTCCGATATCGCCGTGCCGGAACCTCCGGCCGCAGCAAAGGACCGCCGAACCGGCATGACCAGCCCGCGCATGACCCACCCGCTGGCCGGGATCGATTACGCCCGCCAGTGCCGCGACTGGGAGGAGACGCCCTACACCAAGGCGCTGGGCGATGCGCTCGAGAGCTTGTTCGACCGCGAGATCCACGACCTCGACGGCATCGTCGCCGGCCTGAACGACGCCGGCGTGGCGCTGCCCGACGGCGGGCGCTGGACCGCCGGGCGCTTCATGGCCGAAATGGCCCGCCTCGGCGGCTGATCCGCCGGCAGACCCGCTTCGGGCGCCCATGCTCCGGCTCAGCTTCAAGGATGTCTCGCGCTTTTTCCCGCCAGTGCGCGGCCGGACCGGCAGCGAAGGCGTGCTTGCGGTCGAGGGCGTGAGCATCGACATCGAAGACGGCGAGGTCGTCGCCCTGATCGGGCCGAGCGGCTGCGGCAAGAGCACCCTGCTCAACCTGGCGTCCGGCCTCGACCGGCCCTCGAAAGGCGAGATCTTCGTCGACGGCGAGCCGGTCAGCGGCCCGAACGAGCATGTCGCCTTCATGCTCCAGAAAGACCTGCTGCTGCCCTGGCGCACGATCCGCAGGAACGTCGAGTTCGGCCAGGAAATCCGCCGCATGGACGCGGCCCAGCGCGAAGAGCGGGCGCAGAAATTCCTGCACCGCTACCATCTGGACGGCTTCGCCAACCATTATCCGCACGAGCTCTCCGGCGGCATGCGCCAGCGCGCGGCGCTGGCCCGGACCATGATGATGGACCCGGACGTATTGCTGCTCGACGAGCCCTTCTCGGCGCTCGACGCCCAGACCAAGATGGTACTCCAGCAGGATCTGGCCCAGACGGTGGCGGAGGAAGGGAAGACCGCCTTCCTGATCACCCACGACTTGGTCGAGGCGCTGGCGCTGAGCGACCGGGTGCTGGTGATGTCGCGCCGGCCCGGCCGGATCATCGAGGAAATCCCGGTCGACATCCCCGGCCGCGCCGAGCCGATGAAGCGGCGCCAGCACGAGAAGATCGGCCCCATGACCGCCCGGCTGATGTCATTGCTCGACATCGGCAAGGTCGAGCAGACGGTCTGATGGCGCCCGACGGCCAACTCGCTGTGACGCCGGACCGGACGCCGGCGGAATCCGCCTGGCAAAGCCTGGCTTCCGCCGTCCAGCGCCGCGAAGTCTGGCTGAGCGCTTTGGCGCTGGTTGTTTTCGTGGCCGGCTGGGAATGGGGGCCGCCCTTGCTCGGCATCGCGCCCTACAACATTCCGCGCCTGTCCGCCGTGTTCGAGGAAGGTATCCATATGTGGGTGAACGGCGACCTGCTGCGCCACACCCTCATCACCTGCTTCGAGGTCATCGTCGGCTTCGGGCTCGGCTGCCTGATGGGCGCGGTGATGGGCTATGTGCTCGGCATGTCGCGCCTCATGGAGGTCGTCGCCTCGCCCTACATCCTGGCCTTGCAGATTGCGCCCAAGGTGGCCTTCGCGCCGCTGTTCGTCATGTGGTTCGGCTACAACATCACGCCGCGCATCCTCACCGCCATCCTGATCGTCTTCTTCCCGGTCCTGATCAACGTGCTGACGGCGGTCCGCAGCGTCGATCCGTCGATGATCGACCTCGCCCGCCTGTTCAAGGCGACCCGGGCGCAGATTTTCTGGAAGATCGAGTTCCCCTGGTCGCTGCCGGCCCTGTTCAGCGGCCTCAGGATCGGCGCGACGCTGGCGGTGATCGGCGTGACCGTGGCCGAGCTGGTCGGCGGCAGCGTCGGCCTCGGCGCCGAACTGGCCAAGGCCGAGGGCGGCGCCAATACCGCCGGGGTCTTCGTCACCATCATTCTGCTTACGGTGATCGGCATCCTGGCGTATGTTCTGGTGATTCTGGCCGAGCGGGCGGTGCTGCGCTACGCCCCGCAACGGCCCGACGGCGAAATCGCCGCCTGACGAAGCCGATTTGCATGGGAGACAGGCATGGCCCCCGATTCCGGTCCCGCCCCCGTTGAGGCCGCTGCGGAGTCCCTGGACGAGCGGATGCAGGGCCGTATCGCCCGCTACGCGACGCGCACCTATGACTGGGACGCGCTGAAATTCCAGGCCGATTTCGATCCGAAATACCGGCGCGCCCAGATGCGCTACATGGGCACCGGCGGCACCGGCGTGGGCAGCGACGCCAACACCGTACCGTCCGAGCATTTCACCTTTTCGACCATGGTGCTGCCGCCGGGCTGCGAAGGCCCGCTGCACGTCCATGACGATGTCGAGGAGGTCTTTTTCATGCTGCGCGGCCGGGTGCGCCTGTTCTTCGAGGACAAGGGCGAGACCTGGGAAACCGAGCTGGGCGAGCGCGACCTGATTTCCGTGCCTCCGGGCGTCTACCGCGGCCTGCTGAACGACTGGGACGAGGAAGCCCTGATGTGCGTGATGCTCGGCGCGACCAAGCCGCAGACGCCGACCTATCCGCCCGATCACCCGCTGGCCTCGGTCAAGCGCGGTTGAGCCCCGGCACGGCTGTTCGGCAAAGGGGGAAGAGTTATGGCAACCAGCGCGGAGACCGACGCGGTCCTCGAGACCGGTTTGCCGGAACAGTGGTACGCCCTGCTGCCGGCCAGTTGGGTGAAGGACGAGCCGGTCGGCATCACCCGGCTCGGCAGGCGGCTCGTGCTGTGGCGCGACGGCGACGGCGTCGCCCATGTCCAGACGGACCGCTGCCCACACCGCGGCGCCCGGCTGAGCCAGGGCCACGTCATCGACGGCCTGCTGACCTGCACCTATCACGGCATGCAGTTCGACGGCGACGGCACGATCGCGAAGGTTTCGGCCTATCCCGGCTGCACGCTGGAGGGCATGCGCGGCGTGCGCAGCTATCCGGCGGCCGAAAAGGCCAACTGCATCTTTGCCTGGATGGGGGAAGGGGAGCCGGCGCCGCTGACCTTCCCGGAGGAGTTCGACGATCCTGAATGGTCGCATTTCCTGTGCACCGGCACCTGGAAGGGCAGTTACCTCTACGCCCTGGAGAATGTCGTCGACCCGATGCACGGCTCCTACCTGCACGCCAAGAGCTACACGCTGGCCTACGGCTCCGGCTTCGACGAAATGGAAGTCGTGAAATCGGAGGACGGTTTCACAGTTCGGCGCACCCAGCAGGTCGGCAAGAACTTCGACTGGACGGAATTTCATTCCACCGGAGCCGACTGGGTGCGGCTCGATCTGCCCTATCCGCCGGGCGCCGGGCCAGGCGGCATGTTCCGCATTCTGGGCTATGTGACGCCGGTCGATGCGAACGCATGCCAGGTCTTCTTCTGGCGCCTGCGCAAGGTGAGCGGCTGGGAGCGCGATCTGTGGCGCTTCATGTACAAGAGCCGGCTCGAGGAACGGCACTGGAATGTGCTGGAGCAGGACCGGGTGGTGATCGAGCAGATGGAGCAGCCCGAAGCCGAGATGCTCTACCAGCACGATATCGGCGTTACCCATCTGCGCCGCCTGCTGCAGCGCCGGGCGCGCGACTATCTGAAGAGCCGCACCGCGCCTCAGCTTGCCGCCGAATAGGGCGATTTCTGCCTTGCTTCCCAATTCCTATCTTGTCACCCCGGCCGTCCTCAGGGCGAGCCGGGGTCCAGGGACACCCGTTAAACCTCAGACTGTCGCTCTGGACCCCGGATCTCCGCTGCGCTCCGTCCGGGGTGGCACGGAGAAGGCGTTCCAGACAGATCTTCGCGCCTTCGTTTCGGGACGCTGCGGGTCGACGGCGGACCGTAGGGGAGGGTTTGAAACCCTCCCCTACAAATCCGGCTGCGCACGTCAGTTACCAGCAGGCTGACCTGCCGATGGGGCTGCTCGAAGGAAAAATCGTGGCGGTCACCGGCGCCGGGCGCGGGCTCGGCCGGGCCTTTGCCGAAGCCGCCGTAGCGGAAGGGGCCGCCGCGGTCATCGTCGCGGAACTTGTCGAGGCGTGGGGACGGGAAACGGCCGCCGCCCTGGCCGAACGCGGAGCCGATGCGCCCTTCATTCCGGTCGATCTGGGCGATTCGGAGAGCGTCGCCGCTCTCGGGCGCGAAATCGCCGGGCGTTACGGCAGGCTCGACGGGCTGGTCAACAACGGCGCTATCGCGACCGGGGTCGGCGGCAGAACGTTCGAGGAGATCGACGTCGAGGCCTGGGACCGGGTGATGGCCGTCAACGTCCGCGGCACCTGGCTTGCCGTAAAGGAACTGGCGCCGCTGTTGCGCAAGGCCGAAGGCGGGGCACGCATCGTCAACATGGTCTCCGACACCGCGCTCTGGGGGGCGCCGAAGCTGCTGCATTATGTGGCGAGCAAGGGCGCGGTCATAGCCATGACCCGCTCGCTGGCGCGCGAACTGGGCCCGGACGGGATCGCCGTCAACGCCGTCGCACCGGGTCTCACCCTGGTCGAGGCGACCGAAGATGTGGCGCAGGAGCGCAAGGACCTCTACGTCTCGGGCCGCGCGATGCCGCGGGCGCAACATCCGGACGATGTCGTCGGTGCGGTGATGTATCTGTTGTCCGAAGGCGCGGCCTTCGTCACCGGGCAGGTGCTGCCCGTCAACGGGGGGTTTGTGTTCAATTGACGATGTCTCTTCCCGAAATCGAAATCGTCCGGATCGGAAGCCGCCAGGTGGAGATCCGTCAGGCCGGCGAGGGGCCTGTGCTGTTCCTGCTGCACGGCATCGGCTCGGCTTCGCGCGGCTGGATCCACCAGTTCCCCACCTTCGTCGGCCGCTACCGGGTCATAGCCTGGGGCGCGCCCGGATACGGGCGATCGAGCGACGTGGATAGCGAAACGCCGCTGCCGCGCGACTATGCGCTTGTCCTGCGCGACCTGTTCGACGCGCTGGGGATCGGCCGGGCCATCCTGTGCGGCAATTCCCTGGGCGCGCTGTTTTCCGGGGCTTTCGCCAACATCGCGCCGGAGCGGGTCGCCGGCCTGTTCCTGTCCGACGCCGCCCAGGGCCACGGCCGGCTTTCCGCGGAGGAGCGGCAGGCCAAATTGCGGGCGCGGCTGGAGCCCCTGGAGCGGCTGGGCGTTGACGGCATGGCGCAGGCGCGCGCCGGCAACCTGCTGGCGCCCGGCGTGCCGGAAGAGCTGCGCGACACCGTCGCCGGGATCACCGCGGAGATCCGGCCGGTCGGCTACCGGCGGGCGGCTTGGGCGCTTTCCATGGGCGACCTGATGGCCGAGATCGCCGGCTATGGCGGGCCGATGGCGGTGGTCTGCGGCGCGGAGGACCGGGTGACGCCGCCCGACACCAACCGCGAAATCGCCGCCAGCCGGCCCCAGGCCAGCTTCACCCTGATCCCGGGCGCTGGGCATCTGCCCTATATCGAGACTCCGGACGCGTTCAATCGCCTGCTGGCGGAATTTGCCGACCCATTGACGGGAGCCGCCTGATGGATCTCGGGCTGGCGGGCAAGCGGGCGCTGGTGACCGGCGGCTCGTCCGGCATCGGCCTCGCGGCGGTCAGGCTGCTGCTCGAAGACGGTGCGCAGGTCGCCCTGTGCGGCCGCGATGCGGACCGGCTGGAAACCGCCGGAGCGCCATTGCAGGATCGCTTCGGCGACGCCGTTCTGCCCATCGCCTGCGACGTCCGGGAAGAAACGGCGGTCGCCGCGATGCGGGAGCGGGTGCTGGACGCCTTCGGCGGGCTGGACATTCTGGTCAACAATGCCGGGCAGGGCCGGGTCAGCACGTTCGCCGATACCGACGACGCCGCCTGGCGCGACGAGTTTGACCTAAAATTCTTTTCGGTCATCCGGCCGACCCGGGCTTTCCTGCCGGCGTTGCAGGAGAGCGGCGCCGGCAGCATCGTCGTCGTCAATTCCCTGCTGGCGCGCCAGCCGGAGCCCCACATGGTCTGCACCGCGGCCCTGCGCGCCGGCGTCCAGAACCTCGTCAAGTCGATGAGCGCAGAGTTCGCGCCGGACGGGGTGCGGGTCAACGCCATCCTGCTCGGGCTGATCTATTCCGGGCAGTGGCAGCGCCGTTACGATTCGCGGACCGACCGGGAGCAGAGCCTGGAAGACTGGATGGCAGCGCTGGCTGAGGAGAAGCAGCTTCCGTTGGGCCGCCTGGGCACACCGGAGGAGGCAGCCTCGGCGGTCGTCTATCTGGCTTCGCCCGCCGCCGCCTACATCACCGGTGCGTCGCTCGAAGTCTCCGGCGGGATTTCCCGCTTTGCCTGACGGCTCCTCGACCGTCGGCGACCTGGCCGCCGCCTTTCTCGACGCCTGCGGGGTGCAAACGGCCTTCGGCGTCATCTCGATCCACAACATGCCGATCCTCGACGCGTTCGCGCGCGGCAACCGGATGCGCTTCGTGCCGGCGCGCGGCGAGGCCGGCGCGCTCAACATGGCGGACGCATTCGCCCGGGTTTCCGGGGGCCTCGGCGTCGGCGTCACCTCGACCGGCGTGGCGGCGGGTAACGCGGCGGGCAGCCTGGTCGAGGCGCTGACCGCGGGTTCGCCCGTGCTCCATCTGACCGGCCAGATCGAGCGCGGCTGGCTCGACCGCGGCTGGGGCTATATCCACGAGGCGCCCGACCAGCCGACCATGCTGAAGGGCGTGTCGAAGGCGTTTTTCCGGGTCGGCGCGCCGGAAGAGGCGCTCGATGTCCTGCGCGAGGCTGCGAAGACCGCCCTGACGCCGCCGTGCGGCCCGGTCAGCGTGGAAATTCCCATAGACGTGCAGGCGGCGGCTGAAACTCCGGAGACCCTGGCTCCGGCGAGAATCGTCCGCACGCGGCCGGCGCCGGCCGGTCTCGATGCGCTGGCGGAAGCGGTCGCCAGGGCGCGCCGGCCGGTCCTGTGGCTCGGCGGCGGCGCGCGCGGCGCGGACTCGGCGGCCTTGCGCCTGGCCGACATGGGCGTCGGCATCGTCACCAGCACAAACGGACGGGGCGTCGTGCCGGAGACCCATCCGATGACGCTCGGCGCGTTCAACGCGGCGCCGCCGGTCGAGGCCTTCTACGGGTCTTGCGATCTCATGGCCGTCGTCGGGTCGCGCCTGCGCGGCAACGAGACCCTGAAATGGAAGCTCGGCCTGCCGGACAATCGCTGGCGCGTCGACTGCGATCCGTCGATGGACGGCCGGGGCTATGCCGCGGCGCGCTTCGTCCGGGGCGATGCCGTGGCGGCGCTCGGCGGGCTGGCCGACCGGCTGACCGGCCGGCTGCGCCTCGACCCGGCTTTCGCGGGCGATCTCGCCGCTGCAAGGCAGGCGGCGGAAGCCGGGCTGAGGGCCAATCTCGGCGAGGCATGGAGCGCAGTGCTCGACATTGTGAAAGAACACTTCCCCGCCGGCTCGCCCTGGGTGCGCGACATCACCCTCTCCAACAGCATCTGGGGCAACCGGGCGGTGCCATTGACCGGCTCGCGCCAGGGCGTCCATTCGCTCGGCGGAGCGATCGGGCAGGGGCTGCCGATGGCGCTCGGCGCGGCAATCGCCGAACCGGGCCGGCGCACGGTTGCGCTGGTCGGCGACGGCGGCTTCGCCCTCAATGTCGGCGAACTGGCGACGCTGGCGCAGGAACAGGCGCCGGTTACGATCCTGCTGATGAACGATGGCGGCTACGGCGTGATCCGCAACATCCAGGATGCGCACTACGGCGGCCGGCGGCACTATGCCGACCTGCTGACGCCGGATTTCGCCGCCCTGTGCGCGAGCATGGGCGTGCGCCACCTGAAAGCCGCCAGTGTTGAAGCGTTCAGCCAGACGTTGCCCAAGGCCCTGGAAGGCGGCGGCCCGGCGGTGCTGGAGGTCGACATGGCCGGCATCGGCCCGTTCGCCCGGCCCTTCGCCGGCCCGCCGGTGCGGGAAAAGAAGGGGAGCGCAGCGCAATGACCTCTTCGGCACAGTCCAGCATCGCCATCGTCGGCTATGGCGCCATCGGGCGCTATACGGTCGGAGCAATGACCGGGGATGCGGGTTGCCGGATCGTCGCGGTGATCGTCCGGCCGGCCCGGGTGGCGGAGACGCAGGCGGCGCTCGGCCCAGCGATACAGGTCACCGACCGCATCGCCTCGCTGGCCGAATCGCCGGGCCTGATTGTCGAGGCGGCCGGCCACGGCGCGCTCGGCGAACATGGCGTGCCGGCCCTGCGCGCCGGCCGTCGCCTGCTCGTCGTCTCGGTCGGCGCGCTGGCGGATTGGGCCTTGCTGGCGGAACTGGAGCGGGCGGCGAACGAAGGCGGCGGCACGGCCGAGATCGCGCCCGGCGCAATCGGCGGAATCGACGCGCTGGCTGCGGCGCGCCAGGGCGGGCTGGAGCGCGTCGCCTACACCTCGCGCAAGCCGCCGGCGGCCTGGAAAGGCACGCCCGGCGAGGCCCTGTGCGACCTCGACCGGCTCGACGCGCCCTTCACCCTGTTCGAGGGTCCGGCAGACGAAGCGGCGCGGACCTATCCGAAGAACGCCAACGTCGCGGCGACGGTGGCGCTCGCCGGCGCCGGCTTCGACAAAACGGAGGTGCGCATCGTCGCCGACCCGGACGCGCCCGGAAATGTCCACGAGATCGAGGCAATCGGCGCGTTCGGCCGGATGGCGCTGCGCATGGAAGGCAAGCCGCTGCCGGACAATCCAAAGACCTCCAGCCTCACCGCCTTCTCCGTCCTCCGCGCCATCCGCAACGAGGCGGCGGCGATCCGGATCTGACTCCTGCAATTTCGTCATGGGCGACAGCGCGGAAGCGCCGGATGACGCGCCGGCCATCCTCGCCTATAAGGCCGCGTCCCCCTCGAAATTTTCCGTGAAGAGCCGCTTTTTGCTGCCACGCGACACCGACGAAAACGAATTCCGGCTGACCCGCGAGGTTATCCGCAGCGGCGCGCTGCGCGACTATATCCGGGCGAACAACCCCGGTCAGCCGGTCTGGTCGGACGAGCAGCTCGAGGCGTCGTGGCGGGAAACGCTGGCTGCCCATCCCGATCCGGGCGGCGAAGTCTGGGTGTTTGGCTACGGCTCGCTGATCTGGAACCCGGCGATCCACTATGTCGAGCAGCGCATCGCGCGGCTGCACGGCTATCACCGGCGCTTCTGCCTGTGGACCCATCTCGGGCGCGGTACGCCCGAGCGGCCGGGCATGATGCTGGGCCTGGAGCCGGGCGGTTCCTGCGTCGGCATGGCCTTCCGGATCGCCGCCGGTTCGGTCGCCGAGGAAATCGGGATCGTCTGGCGGCGCGAGATGTTCGGCGGCGCCTACCGGGCGCGCTGGGTCCGCCTTGCGACCGGCGACGGACCAGTGGATGGGATCACCTTCCTGATCGAACCGGCCCATCCGCGCTATGCCGGCCGGCCGCCGGAAGCAGAGGTCGTGGCGGCGCTGGCCCATGCCGAAGGGCCGCTCGGCACGACCCGGGCCTATCTCGACAACACGCTCGCCCATTTGGCGGAATACGGCATCCGCGACCGGCCGCTCACCCGCCTGCAACGGCTGGCGGCGCGAGAGGCGGGAGAGGCATAGTCGATCCTGATTTCCGGGTGCGAGGCGCCGCCGGTCTGCGGATCAGTCGTCAACTTTTCCGCGCAGCCTGTCGATCGATTCATTAGTGACGAGGCGGCCGCCGCGCTTCCGAAAGGGAAGAAAGCCGAATTCAGCGGTAGGCTACTGCACGCTTTCTTCCGCGCCGCTCCGGTCGGCGGCGGTCAGCGACCGCCTGAGCAGGTCGGAGACCACGGCGCCTGCCGGCCTCGATTCGCGTTTGGCGATTTCCCGGATCGCCAGCAATATATCGTCGTCGAAATTTAGGGTCATACGCATGGTCAGGTGTTTGCCTTGCCGGTCACCAAACGGCGAAGCTCGTTCTCCTGGTTCCGGCCTTCAAGGGATCGATGTTGAAAGAATAATTCCAAGATGTCGCGCCGGACTTGATCCGGCGCCCAGAGGCCGTCCGAATGGCGGTAGCCTGTGGCTCTGGGCCCCGGATCTCCGCTCCGCTCCGTCCGGGGCGACAGGATTTCTGGATTCGGAATACTCTCCAGAGACCTTACGCGCGTGGTTCGGAGACGGAGTTGAGCCCGCCCGCAGCCATTGAGCTACTGGGCCGGGCCTGTCACACTGGCCGCCAGACTGGAATGAATCGGAGTTCCGCCATGTCGGATATTCTTCTCGCCAATGTCGACCAACTCGCTGCCGAGGTGCCGGACGGCGCCAGGCTCGCCGTGTTCAAGGCCGAAGGCGGTTGCGCGGCGATGGCGGCGACTGCCGCGCTGATCCGGCGCGGCGCGCGGGATCTGCATCTGGTGACCGTGCCGACCAGCGGGCTCCAGGCCGACATGCTGATCGGCGCCGGCTGCGTGGCGACGGTCGAGACCAGCGGCGTGACCTTGAGCGAGTACGGCCAGGCGCCGTGCTTCGGCCGCGCCGTAAAGGCCGGGACGATCCGGGTGATCGACAGCACATGCCCGGCCGTCTATGCCGGGTTGCAGGCGGGCGAGAAGGGCATTCCCTTCATGCTGCTGCGCGGTCTGATCGGCTCCGACATCGTCCGGCACCGCGACGATTACCGGGTCATCGACAACCCCTTCGCCGCGGACGATCCCATCGTCGCGCTACCGGCGATCGTGCCCGATATCGCGCTGTTCCACGCGCCGCTCGCCGACCGGTTCGGCAATGTCTGGATCGGCCGTCATGCCGAGCTGAAGGTCATGGCCCATGCTGCGCGCAAGACGCTGGTGACTTGCGAACGGCTTTATGACGGCAACCTGCAGCAGGACGAGACCCTGGCGCCGGCGACCATCCCGGAGATGTATATCGGCGGCGTGGCGGTCGCCGAGCGCGGCGCCGCGCCCTACGGCGTGACCGGCCTGTACGACGACGATGCCGACCGGTTCGCCGCCTATGCGGGCATGGCGAAGACCGGGGAAGGCTTCGCGGCCTGGCTCGACGAGGCCGTCTATGGCAGAGCGCCGGCCGTCGCGGCCGAATAGCCGCCGATGCCGGATTACCCGATGGCCGGGGACTACACTCTCGAGGAACTGCTGATCGCGACCGTCGCCGACCTGCTGCAGGGCTGCGGCCATATCGCGGTCGGCGTGTCCTCGCCGATCCCCGGTTCGGCCGCCCTGCTGCGCCGGCACCGGGACCGGGAGGCCGGCGGGCGCACCCGCGTCTCGATCATCGGCACCACGATCCCTGAATTCCGGACCGACGGCGGCGTCGACCTGTTCGACAGCGCCGGCCAGGGCCGGGTCGACGCCTTTTTCCTGTCCGGCGGCCAGATCGACGGCCGGGCCAACATCAACCTGGTCGGCGTCGGAGACGGCTATCCGCAGCAGAAGGTGCGCTGGTCCGGCTCGTTCGGCAGCGCCTATCTCTATTTCATGGTGCCGAAGGTCATCCTGTTCCGGCTCGAGCATTCCCGGCGCACCATGGTCGAATCGGTCGATTTCATCAGCGCGCCGGGCGTTAGCCCGCCCAACGTCCACCGGCCCGGAGGACCTTACGCCCTGGTGACGGACCTGTGCCTGTTCCGCTTCGACCGGGAACGGGCGCGGTTCGCGCTGGCCAGCGTCCATCCCGGCCATACGCTCGAGGAAGTGCGCGATAACACCGGCTTCGATTTCGACGTCCCCGAAGCGGTGACGGAAACAGCCGCGCCGGACGGGCAGACGCTATCAATCCTGCGCGAGACCGTGGCGCCCGTTATCGCCGATCCCTATCCCAAATTTGCCCGGCGCGTGTGGGGCGTTTCCGCAGCGGCGTAGCGCTTCGGGGCGCACTATCCGACATTCAGTTTCCCGGGCTGGGTTCCAGGGCTGGGCTCCCGCTGCAACGGGAGACCGACGCGCCGCGATAAGGCGGACGCAACCGGGAGGACGGTTTGGCGGCGTTGAGGCTCGGCCTTCTGAGCACGCGGATCGGGCGGGCGCTGGCGCTGCTGCTGGCGGCGTTGACCCTCTATGTCGTCGTCCTGGCACTGATCGACGAGAACCTTCTCCGGCTCGGCGCGATCGCGATTTCCTGCCTGATCGTGCTGTTCATCGAACCGCTGGCGGTGAAATACCCGGCCGCGTCCGCAACCCGCCGCGCGCTGTACTGGACGATCGACGGTGTCCTTCTGGTCGGGTTCCTGATTACCGTCTACTGGTTCTGGATCACGGCGGACGAGCTGTGGGACGGCGTGTTCGATTTCGAGACGTCCCACATCGTAACCGGCTATTTCGGCCTGCTGGTCATCCTCGAGCTGACGCGGCGCACCTTCGGCGTTCCGCTGATGCTCGTGACGGTGCTGTTCGTCCTCTATGCCGTGCTGGGCCGCGACCTGCCCTCGATCCTCCAGCATGCCGGGATCGATCCGGTCGAGATCATCCGCACGATCTGGTACAGCCAGGACGGGGTGTTCGGGCGCTCGGCCAGCATCGTCGCCAACCTCGTGCTGATCTTCATCGTCTTCGGCGCGATCCTCGGAGCGACCGGCGCAGGCGCCATCCTGCTGAAGATGTCCTTCGCAGCGACGGGCGCCATCCGGGGCGGGCCAGCCCACGCCGCGATCATGGCGAGCGCCCTGTTCGGCACCATGTCCGGCAGCGCCATGGCCAATGTGGTCGGCACCGGCGTGTTTACCATCCCGATAATCAGGAAACGTGGCTTCAGCCCGCCCTTTGCCGGCGCGGTCGAGGCGGCGGCGAGTTGCTCCGGCCTGGTAACGCCGCCGATCATGGCGGCTGCAGCCTTTTTCGTCGCCGATTTTACCGGCACGCCCTACCTGACCCTGATCGTCGCCGCACTGCTGCCGGCGCTGTTCAAATACATCAGCATCTTCGCCCAGGTGTATGCCGAGGCGATCCGCCTGAATATCGAGCCGGTCCCGAAGGCCGAGCGGGAGAGGCTGACCGGAGACGACTGGCTACAGTCCCTGCGATTCTTCATCCCGATCCTGGCGCTGATCGCCGTCCTGGTCGAGGGCCGCTCGCCGGCGCTCGCCGGCGCGGTCGCAATGGGCGTGGCGTTCGCCGTTTCGATCGCGCTCGACCTTCTGGCCCGCGCGCGCGGCGGGGCGGTCCTCGGCGGAGAGCTGCGCGACTATATCCGGGCGTTCGCCGAATCCGGCTATCAATGCGCCCGGATCATGGTGGCTGTCGGCGCCATCGGCATCATCATCGGCGTGGTCAACGAAACCGGCGTCGGCATCCGCTTTGCCCAGCTTCTCTCGGCCAGCGAGGGCAGCCTGTTCCTCACCTTCGTCTTCGCCATGCTGGGCTCGCTGGTGCTCGGCATGGGCCTGCCAACCCTGCCGGCCTATCTGATCATCGTGCTGATCCTCGGGCCCGCGATCGTCCAGCTCGGCGAGGACGCCGGGGTCACTTTGCTCGCCGTCCACCTGTTCGTCTTCTACTTCGCCGCCCTGTCGTCGCTGACCCCGCCGGTCGCGCTGGCCGCCTACGCCGCCGCGCCTATCGCCGGCGCCAGACCGTTCGAAACCGCGATCCAGTCGGTCCGGATATCGCTGGTCAGCTTCGTCATCCCGTTCGTTTTCGTCTTCAATCCGTCGCTGCTGCTGATCGACAGGTTCGATTTCTTCGAACTGGTCTGGGTAACAGCACGGCTGTTGCTGGCGATCTGGCTGATCGCCACCGGCTTTGCCGGCTACGATACGACCGGCCGGCTGGCGGCGGTCTTCCGGGCGCTGCGCCTCGGCGCCGGCTTCGCCATGCTCTATCCCCTGTTCGCCCTCGAAGCCGCGGCTTTCGCCCTCGGTGCGCTGCTGTATATTGCCGGCAGGATCGTCCGTCCGCGGACGCCGGCCGGGCCCCCTGCCGCCTGAAACCTGGGGCGGCGCCACTCGGAGACCGGTTACGCACGATGGGAGTAAAGCGATGAGAACCGGAATCGCACTTGCGGCCGGTCTGGCCCTCGTCCTTGGCGCCAGCGCGGCGCACGCCAAGGATTTCTACAGGATGGGCAGCCTGGCGCCGGGCATGTCGCCGTTCACGATCAACACGGCGTTCGCCACCATTGTGAACAAGTATGTAAAGGACGTGGAAATCCAGGTTTCGGCGACGGGCACCGGCATGCGCCACCAGCTTTTGACCGCCAAGGGCAAGATGGATTTCTTCATGCCGGGGCCGGTCGGCCAGTGGCTGATGGAAAAGCAGATCGGCCCGTTCAGGAAGCTGAAAAACGGCAAGGAGCTGTCCTCGAAGCTCCGCCACATCTTCACCTATGAGATCGGCCCGTATCACTATGTGACCTATGCCGATTCCGGCATCGAAAAGATGGAACAGCTGAAGGGCAGAAAGGTCTTTATCGGCCCGCCCGGCGGCGCGGCCACGCGCAATGTCGCGCTCATGATCAAGAGCCAGACCGGCATGGTGGCCGGCAAGGACTATACCAAGGTCAACATGGGCTGGAGCGCCGCCATCCAGGCGTTCCAGGACAAGAAGTTCGATGTCCTCGTCTTCCCGGCCAATGCGCCGAGCCCGGCGATTCAACAGATCGTGCTGAGCAACAAGCTGCGCCTGCTGTCGGTCGACGTATCCAGGCAGGGTCCGCTGCTCAAGGTGCCCGGGCGCACCATCCGCACCATCGACCCGACGCTCTACGGCGGGAACATGGTGAACACCAAGCCGGTGACGACGCTCGGCGCATTGGTCGGCATCGGCGTGCGCGCCAGCATGCCGGAAGACGTCGTCTACCGGATCACCAGGGCGTTCTGGCAGAATATCAAAGAGGCCCACGCCACCGCGATCTGGATGAAGAACGCCGTCAATCTCGATGTTGCCCTCGTCGTGGTGCCCCACGGCCTGCATCCGGGCGCGGCGCGCTATTACCGGGAAAAGGGCCTCAAGATTCCGCCGCCCTACCGCTCCGACCAGGCCTGGGACGCCCGGGCGGCCTCCGCGTTGATCAAACGCTAGGGATTGACCGAACGCCGGGGCCGCACGGGCGGCTGTCTCCGGATGGCCGGGGAATTCGACTATATCGTCGTCGGTGCGGGCAGCGCCGGATGCGTGCTCGGCGCGCGCCTCTCCGAAGACCCGTCGGTCCGCGTGCTGGTGCTGGAGGCCGGCGGCCGGGACTGGATGCCGCTCTACCGGGTGCCGATGTTCGCCGGCATCCTGTTCCGCAAGCGCTACAACAACTGGAATTACCGGACCGAGCCGGAACCGGGCCTGGACGGCCGCCGGCTGAACTGGCCGCGCGGCAAGGTGCTGGGCGGATCGAACCAGATCAACGGTATGGTCTACACCCGCGGCCATCGGCTCGACTACGACACCTGGCGCCAGATGGGCTGCGAGGGCTGGTCGTATGAGGATGTGCTGCCCTTCTTCAGGAAGTCCGAGGATTTTCGAGGGCCGGAGGCCGACCATCATGGCAGGGGCGGGCCGCTCACCGTCCGGCGTGGCCAGGCGACCGCGCCGCTCTACGATGCGCTGGTCGAAGCGGGCGCCCAGGCCGGCTTTCCGACGACGGAGGACTTCAACGAACCGGAGCGCGAGGGCTTCGGCCGCTACCATTTCACGATCCGCGACGGCCGGCGCTGGACGACGGCGCAGGCGTTCCTGAAACCGGCGACGAGCCGACCGAACCTGACGGTACGCACCGGCTGCCACGCGACCGGGATCGTGGTGGAGCGGGGCAGGGCGGTCGGCCTGCGCTATCGCCGCAAGGGCCGGACACATGACATTCGGGCACGGCGCGAGATCGTGCTGTCCGGCGGCGCGATCAACTCGCCGCAACTGCTGCTGCTGTCGGGCATCGGCCCGGCCGATCATTTGAACGGGATCGGAGTACCGGCGGTGCACGATCTGCCGGGTGTCGGCGAAAACCTGCACGATCACCTGGTCGCCCGGATGCAATATGCCTGCAACGCGCCGGTCGGCATCTACGACGAGATGCGGCTGGACCGGGCGGCCTGGCACACTCTCAACGCCCTGCTGCGCGGGCGCGGCTTCGGCGCGGATTTCGCCTTGCAGGGCGGTTGCTTCCTCCGCACGAAGCCGGAACTGGCGGCGCCGGATATCCAGCTCAACTTCGTCGCCGCGATGAAGCCGGTAACCCATCTGCCCTTTGCCCGGCCCGGCCCGGACAGCGGCCACGGCTTTTACGCCGGTGTGCACCAGACCGTGCCGGAAAGCCGCGGGCGGCTGTGGCTGGCGTCGGACGATCCCTTCGCGCCGCCACGGATGCGCGCCAACTATCTGGCGACCGAGGGCGACCGCCGGACCATGCGCGCCGGCGTCAGGATCATGCGCGAGGTGTTCCGCCAGCCGGCAATCGCGCGTTATGTCGAGAAGGAACGGTCGCCGGGCCCGGACGTCGAGAGCGATGCGGAACTGGACGCCTGGATCCGCAGCGTCGGCGACACCGTGTTCCATCCGGTCGGCACCTGCAGAATGGGAACCGACGACATGGCGGTGGTAGATCCGCGCCTGCGCGTTCGCGGGGTCGACGGCCTGCGCGTCGCCGACGCCAGCATCATGCCGGCCATCAACGGCTCCAACACCAACGCCCCGACCATCATGATTGCCGAGAAGGCGGCGGCGATGATCGCCGAGGACCGGGAGAAGGGATCGGCAAAGGTTTCCCGGGTGTCGGCATCTTGAGCAGGTCAATGGCACCGGATGTAGCAGACGCCAATTCCTGCGGCGCAACCTTCCCTTGCCAAGCCGATCCGTCGCCGCTACATCCTCGCCGGTCAGCGCCGATTTGAGCACCAGCTTGCGGGCGCGTAACAAATGCAGCTAAAGCGGCGGTGGACAATCGGCACCCCGCTGGCAGGATCGCTCAAGCGGGGTTTGTATTGCCCGCTTCCCGCCTCTATCCTGCCCGCGCCGGTCGTCCGACGCTGCCCGCCGGGTTTGCCGGCATCGGTAACCGTGCGCCAGGTTTGCCGCCGGGGCGCGCAACAGGCCAGGAAAAGGATTGATGAGCAAACATCCCGAAACCATTGCCCTCCATCACGGCTGGCGCGCCGACCCGAACACGGGGTCCGTCGCCGTGCCGATCCACCAGACGACGTCCTACCAGTTCAACGATACCGACCACGCGTCGAACCTGTTCGCGCTGGCCGAACTCGGCAACATCTATACGCGGATCATGAATCCGACCAACGATGTGCTGGAGCAGCGCGTTGCGGCACTCGAAGGCGGTGTGGCGGCGCTCGCCCTGTCGTCCGGCCAGGCGGCCTCGGCCTTCGCGCTGCAGAATCTGGCGCGGGTGGGCGACAACGTCATCAGTTCGACCGACCTGTACGGCGGCACCTGGAACCTGTTCTCCAACACGCTGAAGGACCAGGGCATCGAGGTCCGCTTCGTCGATCCGGCCGATCCGGAGGCCTTCCGCGCCGCCATCGACGACCGCACAAGGGCGATCTACGCCGAGACCCTGCCGAATCCGAAGCTGCATGTCTTCCCGATCGCCGAAGTCGCCGCGATCGGCCGCGAATACGGCATCCCGCTGGTCATGGACAACACGGCCTGCCCGATCCTGTGCAAGCCCATCGAACACGGCGCCGCGGTCGTCGTCCACTCGACGACAAAGTATATCGGCGGCCACGGCAACTCCATCGGCGGCCTGCTCGTCGATGGCGGCAACTTCCCGTGGGCGGAGCACGCGGAGCGCCAGCCCGCCCTCAACACCCCGGACCCGAGCTATCACGGCGCGGTCTGGGTCGAGGCGACGGCCCCACTCGGCCCGGTCGCCTACATCATCAAGGCGCGCACGACCCTGCTGCGCGATCTCGGCTCTTGTATGAGTCCGTTCAACGCCTTCCTGTTCATCAACGGCCTCGAGACGCTGGCGCTGCGCATGCAGAAGCACAGCGAGAACGCGGCGCAGGTCGCCGACTGGCTGGCGACGCGCAGCGACGTGAGCAAGGTCATCTTTCCGGGCCATCAGTCCGGCGAATTCCGGGCCCGCGCCGACAAGTATATGAACGGCGGCTATGGCAGCCTGGTCGGTTTCGAGTTGAAGGGCGGCCGCGCGGCCGGCCGCAAGTTCATCGATTCGCTGGAGATGCTCTATCACGTCGCCAACATCGGCGACTCCCGCTCGCTGGCCATCCATCCGGCAAGCACGACCCACAGTCAGCTCTCGCCGGAAGAGCAGCTTCAGACCGGCGTGACGGACGGCTATGTCCGCCTGTCGGTCGGCATCGAGCATATCGACGACATCATCGCCGATCTCGAGCAGGCCCTCGACAAGGCGGCCTGACCCGGCGCTCCATACGGCGGCTTGCAGGGTAGCTTCCCCCGGGCCGGCCTTCGGTACTGCGATTCCGGCGTGCCCGGAATGAGGGTATGCTTCGGCTTCCCTCATTCCGGGTCGCGGCTATGCAGGGGTCGCGCCGTCCGGCCTGCCGCATGCCCGGCGGACAGGTGCAGCCGGGAGGAGAGGGCTGAACGTGTATATGCCTCCCAAATTCTCCGAACCGGACGCTGCGGTTCTCAGGGATTTCATCGACCGGCACCCGTTTGCCGTCCTGCTGATGCAGGCGGCGGCCGGGGACACCGCCGTCAGCCACGTCCCCGCGATTTTTCCGGACGGGCGCACGGATGTGCTGCACGCGCATCTTGCAGCCGCCAACCCGCAGGCCCGGACCGCCGACGGTGCGATGGCGACGGCGATCTTCAGCGGGCCGCACGGCTATGTTTCGCCGACCTGGTACGAGACCGGACCGGCCGTGCCGACCTGGAACTACGCCGCGGTCCATGTCGTCGGCACGGTTCGCGTGCTGAAAGCGGAGGCCGATCGCCGTGCGGTCCTGCGAGGGCTGGTGCAGCGGTTCGAATCGGCGGGTCCGGATGCTTGGGATTTCGACGCGCTCCCGCCCGAATTCCGCGACAGCCAGATGAAAGCCATCGTCGTGCTGGAGATTGGTGTCGAACGGATGACCGGCAAATTCAAGCTGTCGCAGAACCGGCCGGCCGAAGACCGCGCCGGTGTCGTGCGGAACCTGGAGCGATCGGACCGGCCGGACGACCGGGCGCTCGCGGCGCTGATGCGCGGCCGGCCCGGTATCGTCTGACGGACCGCCGCTCGCCGAAGCAGGCGATGGACCTCAACCGGAGGAAATGACACCGCCATGGACCTGAAACTCTACCAGGTCGACGCCTTCACCGACCGGACCTTCGGCGGCAATCCGGCCGCGGTCGTGCCGCTGGACGGCTGGCTGCCCGACTCGACGATGCAGGCCATCGCGCTGGAGAACAATCTCTCGGAAACCGCCTTCTTCGTGCCGCGCGACCACAATAATCCGGGCGGCGGGTTCGACCTGCGCTGGTTCACGCCGCTCATCGAGGCCGACCTGTGCGGCCACGCCACGCTGGGCACCGCCTGGGTTCTGTTCAACCGGCTGGGTCATGCCGGCGAGGCGGCAACCTTCCATACCCGGAGCGGACCGCTGACCGTGACGCGCGATGGCGACCGTCTGGTTATGGATTTTCCGGCCCAGCCGCCGGCGCCGGAACCGGTCGATATCGGCGATGTCGCCGGCGCGATCGGGGTTCGGCCGGAGGCGGTGCTCGCCGCATCCTACGCCCTGGCAGTGCTGGACAGCGAGGAAACCGTGCGCGCCGTCCGGCCGGATTTCCGCCGGGTTGCCGGCCTCGATATTCCCGAGTTGATTGTCACCGCGCCGGGCGCAGAGGGCGGGGATTGCGATTTCGTCTCGCGCTTCTTTGCACCGACAGGCGGCATCGATGAAGACCCGGTCACCGGTTCGGCCCACTGCATCCTGATCCCGTATTGGGCCGAACGGCTCGGCAAGACCGAAATGTTCGCCCGCCAGGTCTCCGCCCGCGGCGGCGCGCTCTGGTGCGCGCTGAAGGGCGAGAGGGTGTCGATCGCAGGCTACGCCGCGCCTTACCTCGAAGGAACCATATCGGTTTGACCGCCCCGGCCGCGACCGACGCGGCGACCGGCGGCGCCGGCCGGGGCCTGCCCCCGGTCGCGGTGGCGGCGGCGCTGGTCACGCTCATTTTCTGGGGCGGCACGGTGGTGGCCAACCGGGTCGCGGTCGAAAGTATCGACGGGCTGACCGTCGGCGCCCTGCGTTCGATGCTGGCCGGCTTCATCGGCCTCGGCATCGCCATGGCCTTCCGGCTGCCCCTGCCGAAACGGGCGCGGCACCGTTGGCTGCTGGTCATTTCCGGCTGGGTCAACTTCGCGATCTGGCCGACCGTGCTGAGCCTCGGGGTCGCGCTCGCCAACGCCAGCCATGCTGCGCTGATCATGGCGCTGCTGCCGGTCACGACGGGACTGATCGCCGCCATCGTCAACCGGGTCAGGCCGCGGCCGGGCTGGTGGCTGGGCGCGACGGTCGCGATTGCCGGTACGATCCTGCTTATCGCCTTTACCCGGCCGGCCGGAGACCTCACCCTGTCACCGACCTGGCTGGTCGGCGACCTGGTCGTCTTCGCCGGCGTGTGTCTGTGCTCGGCGGGCTATGTCGCCGGCGCCAAGCTGGGCCCGGTAGTCGGAAGCTGGAGCGCGACTTTCTACGGCCTCGGTTCTGCCCTGATGCTGACCGTGCCGGCGATCGTGATCCTTTATCCCTACACGGACTGGTCGCAGGTAACGGCCGACAGCTGGCTCGGGGTCGGCTGGCTCACCCTGTTCTCGTCGCTCGCCGGCTATGCCCTGTGGTTCCTGGCGATGAACCGGGGCGGCATTGCAAGGATCGCGGTCTTCCAGTTCCTGCAACCGGTCTTGTCGGTCGTCGCCGCTGCCATCATTCTGGGCGAACGGATCACCTGGACCATCCTCGCCGCCGGCCTGCTCATCCTGCTCGGCACCTGGATCGCCCAGAAATACGCCCATTAATGAATTTGCCGGTTCAACGAGATCGGCGACGACCCTTCGATACGCCGCGGAGCGTGTCCCGAGCGGCGTCGAGGGGCGGCACTCAGGGTGAGGGAAGTTGATAAATCCCCTCATCCCGAGTAGGTCCGACGGACCGTATCGACGGACAAGCCGGCCGGGAATTTGACCAACAGCCGAACCGTCGGCGGATGTTGCGATGCTTTTGCCCAGCAGGAGACAGCGATGAAACTCCCCGACCTTGCGGCCATCGAGGCGGCGGCCGAGACCGTCCACGCCGTCATGCCGCCGACGCCGGCCCATTGCTGGCCCCTCCTGTGCGCGCGGACCGGCGCCGAGGTCTGGGTGAAGCACGAGAACCACACGCCGATCGGCGCCTTCAAGATCCGCGGCGGACTGGTCTATATGAGCTGGCTGCGCCGCTCGGAGCCGGCGGTGCAGGGCGCTATTGCGGCGACCCGCGGCAACCACGGCCAGGCCATTTCGGTGGCTGCCCGGCGCAACGGGCTGCATCCGGTCATCGTCGTGCCCGAGGGCAACAGCCGCGAGAAGAACGCCGCGATGCAGGCCCAGGGCTGCGAGCTGATCGTCCGTGGCAGCGATTTCCAGGAATCGCTGGAATACGCCGAGGCCCTGGCCGGGGAGCGCGGCCTGCACATGGTCGGCTCCTTCGCCGAACCGCTGGTCCACGGCACGGCGACCTACGCCCTGGAATTCTTCCGCGCCGTGCCGGACCTCGACACCGTATACGTACCCATCGGCCTCGGCTCCGGCATCTGCGGCGTGATCGCCGCGCGCAACGCGTTGGACCTCGCCACTGAAATCGTCGGGGTCTGCGCCGAGAACGCCGCCGCCTATGCGCTGTCCTTCGCGGCCGGCGAGCCGGTCTCGACCAACTCGGCCGATACCATGGCCGACGGCATGGCCTGCCGCGTGCCGGCGCCGGACGCGGTCGCCATCGTCAACCGCGGTGCGGCGCGTATCGTCACGGTGAGCGAGGCGGAGATCGAGGCCGCGATGCGGGCCTACTATACCTACACCCACAATATAGCCGAGGGCGCCGGCGCGGCGGCGCTGGCCGCGCTGACCAGGGAGCGCGAGACGATGGCGGGCCGCAAGGCCGGCCTCGTGCTCAGCGGCGGCAACATCGACCGCGAGGTCTATCTCCGCGTGCTGGCCGGCGGCGCGGCTTGAAGAGGACGCCATGACCGAAGAACTGTTCCGCAGCGACGCCTATCTGAGATCCTGCGATGCAACGGTCCTGCGCGCCGGGCCGGAGGGGATCGTGCTCGATCGCACTGTGTTCTATCCGGTGGGCGGCGGCCAGCCCGGCGACAGTGGTGCGCTCGCGCTGCCCGATGGGGGCGAAACCGCAATTGCCGACACCCGCAACGACCGGGCGACCGGCGAACATCGGCACATCCCCACAGAAGGCGCCGCCTTGCCGGCCGCGGGCGACACCGTAACCTGCACCATCGACTGGGACCGTCGCCACCGCCACATGCGTGTCCACACGGCCATGCACCTGATGTGCGCGGTGATCGACGGCGACGTCACCGGCGGCCAGGTCGGCGACGGCAAGGGAAGGCTGGATTTCGACCTGCCGGACACCTCCCTCGACAAGGCCGCCATCGAAGCTGCGCTCAATGAATTGATCGCGGCCGATCTGCCGGTCGGCGCCGAATGGATTGCCGACGCGGAATTGGTCGCCCGGCCGGACCTGGTCCGCACCCTCTCGGTCAAGCCGCCGATGGGCGCCGGCACGGTCCGCCTGCTGCGGATCGGCGACCCTGCGAACACCGTCGATCTCCAGCCCTGCGGCGGCACCCATGTCGCGCGCACCGGCGAGATCGGCCCCGTCGCAATCGGCAAGATCGAAAATAAGGGCCGCCGCAACCGAAGGGTGAACCTGCGCCTGGCGGGGTAGGGCAGGACACGTCCCGCCGCGCCTCGCCGCGGCGTTACCCGGCCGCTGCCTCCAGCAGGCAGCCGTCGCCGAGCGGCGCGACCGGGGCGAGATCGCGGTGGTGTTGGTGATCCGGCCGCCGGTGGCGGGTGAGCGCGTTGGAGACCGGGTTGAGGATCAGCGAGAAGATGGTGCGCGGCCACGGCGTCATGTTGATCGACGAGCCGTGGACCAGCGTGTCGCCGAAGATCAGCACCGTGCCTGGCGGCCCCTTGGCTGCGACCAGCCCGCCCTCGGCCACCAGGCCGCTCACCGTCCCGCTGTCGACCACCCAGAGCGGATAGCTCGTCGTCTCGGTATCCAGCGTCGCCGGCGCTGCGCCGCGCCTGTGCGAGCCACGGATGAAGACGATCGGCCCGTTGAACTCGTTCACTTCGTCGAGCAGCACGTGAAGGTTGAGCGCCAGCGGCGCCGGCACGCCGTCCTCGCCGTGATGGGTCGCGAAATCGTAGTGCCATTGCCAGACGTCGCCGGAGAAGGCCTCCTTGGCGTTGACCTTGACCTGCTGGACGTAGAGCGCGTCGCCGAGGATCTGCCGGGCCGGCCCGACGAGGCGCGGATGGCGGACGAGGCGGGCATAGACTTCGCTGCGCAGGTGCAGGGCCATCGCTGTGCGCACGGCGTCGCTGCCCTTCTCGCGGAAATTCTCCGGCCGGCGCTCGGCGAACAGGCGCGGCAGCTCTGCCTTCAGGACCGCGACCTCCTCCGCCGAGAACAGCGACGGCAGGATCAGGAACCCGTCATCCCGGAACTGCGCAATCTGCGTATCCGTCAGCTTCATCGAACTTTCCGCGGTGGCCCGCGACCGGTATGCGCCACGGCCGGAAACGTTAGAGCACAATCCATCCGCCTGTCACCCTCGACAGGCGTTTTGCACGTCCCTCGATACGCCCCGGATCAAATCCGGGGCTACTCGGGATGAGGAATTCTGGTGAAAATTATTCCCTCAAATATCGTACCTCGCCCTGAGTAGCCGCCGAAGGCGGCGTATCGAAGGGCGCTCTACGCCGCCAGCGCTTCCACGTCTTCCGGCGGGGCGAAGCGGGGGCCGTGCATTTCGGCGAGGGCGTGGCACTGGTCGGTGAAGTCCGCGGCGCCGGTCTGGCCGACCCAGGAGAGGACGCCGCCGGTATACATCGGGAAGCCCCAGCCGAGGATCGAGCCGACATCGGCGTCGGCCCGCGAGGTCACGACATTCTCGGCCCGGCAGCGCAGCGCCTCGACCGACTGGATGTGGAGCAGCCGGCGCGTGGCCTCCTCGACGTCCGGCTGTTCGGCGGCGCGCGGGAAATGGCGGCCCAGCTCCGGCCACAGGCGTTTGGTCTTGCTGCCGGAGCCGTCCGCCGGCCAGTCGTAGAAGCCCCGGCCCGCCTTGCGGCCCGGCCGGTCCAGCGTCTCGACGAACAGCTCGAACACGTCGTCCGCCGGATGGCCGGTGTAGGCGTCGCCCAGATCCGTCTTCCACTGGCGCCGGATGGCGAGCGACAGGCCGAGACTGGTGTTGTCGACGACCTCGAGCGGGCCGACCGGGAAGCCGGCGATCTTGCCGGCATTCTCGATCAGGGCCGGCGCGACGCCTTCCTTGAGCATCGCGACGCCTTCCATGACGTAGGTTGCGAAAACCCGGCTGGTGAAGAAGCCGCGGCCGTCGTTGACCACGATCGGCGTCTTGCCGATGGCCTGGACATAGTCGAGGGCGAGCGCGACTGCGGCGTCGCCGGTCGCCGCGCCGCGAATGACCTCGACCAATGGCATTTTCTCGACCGGCGAGAAGAAGTGGATGCCGATGAAATTGGCCGGCCGGAAGCTCGCAGCGGCAAGGCTGGTGATCGGCAGGGTCGAGGTGTTGGAGGCAAAGACCGCATTCGGCCCGATCCGGGCTTCGGCGGCCCGCGTGACCGCCGCCTTGATCTCCCGGTCTTCGAACACGGCCTCGATCACCAGGTCGCTGCCCTCCAGGGCGGTATAGTCGTCGGTCGGCGCGATGCGGCCGAGCAGGTCGGCCATCTGTTCCTCGCGCATCCGCCCCTGTTTCACGCGCTTTTCCAGCGGCGCGGCGGCGCGCGCCTTGCCGCGCTCAGCGGCCTCCCGGTCGACGTCCATCAGCACGCAGTCCATACCCCGGCCGGCGCTGACCGAGGCGATGCCGGCGCCCATCATGCCGGCGCCCAGAATGCCGAACTTGCCGATCTTCGCCTTCGGCACGCCTTCGGGCCGCGCCTTCAGCTTGCGCGCCCTGGCCATCTCGAAGAAGCCGGTGCGCACCATCGCCTTGGTCACCGGATGGCGGATCATGTTGACCAGATACTTGCTCTCGATCCGGAGGCCGACATCGATGTGCCGCTGGCAGCCCTCGTAGACGCAGGACAGGATCGCCTGGACCGCCGGATAGTTGCCGAAGCTGCGTTCGCGCCCCATGGCGTTGGCCGCCGGGAACAGTTGCAGGCCGGTCGGGCTCTGCACGTTGCCGCCAGGCAGCCGGAAGCCCTTGCGGTCCCAGGGCTGGGTTGCGTCCGGGTTGTCGCGCGCCCAGCGTTTCGCCCGGTCGAGCAGGTCTTCCGGCGGGACGACCTCGTCCACGATGCCCATCTTCGCTGCCTCGGCGACCGTGTGCTTGCGGCCGTCGAGCAGCATCTTGAGGCCCGCCTGGAGGCCGAGCATGCGCGGGATGCGCTGGGTGCCGCCGCCGCCGGGCAAGACGCCGAGGCCGATCTCCGGCAGGCCGATGCGCGCCTTCGGATTGTCTGCCGCGATCCGGTAATGGCAGCACAGCGCGGTCTCGAACCCGCCGCCCAGCGCATGGCCGTTGATCGCCGCGACGAAGGGCTTGCCGCAGGTCTCCATCGCCCGGCCGACCTTGTCGAACATCAGGAACTGCGGAAGCAGGGCCTCGACGCTCAGGTCCTCGAGAAAGCCGTCGATATCGGCGCCTGCGATGAAGTCGTCCTTGGCCGAGGCGATGACGACGCCCTTCACCGCCTCGTCGGCGATCGCCTTCTCCACCTCGTCGCGGAAGGCGGCCATCGTGGTCTCGTTCATCACGTTGACCGGACGGTCCGGGATGTTCCACGCGATGACCGCGATGCCGTCGCTGTCGATGCCGGTCTCGAACATGGGGGGAGTCCTTTTGGCGGGCTGGCGCAAGCTGGCCGGACTATAGGGAAGGGGGGTTGAAAGACGAAGGGTCCGGGTGTCACATTCGGCGCGCCCGAACCGAAGCCGCCCGAACTGAAGCTGCCCGAACTGAAGCTGCTTGGACCGCCGCCCGATGAACGATATCGCCGCCACGCACAGGACACAGCCGGACGCGGATGCGGAATCGGGCAGGATCGCCACCGAACGGCGCGGGCATCTGTTCCTGATCGGCATCGACCGGCCGGCGAAATATAACGGCTTCACGCCGAAGATGTGCAGGGAACTGGCGCGGGCGTATGCGGACTACGAGGCTGACGACGGCCTCCGTTGCGCCGTGCTGCACGCCGAAGGCGACCATTTCACCGCCGGGCTGGAGCTGAGCGCGTTCGACATTACGGAGCCCGACTTCTTTCCCCGCGACTTGGTCGATCCGTTCGACCTGCGCCCGCCCTTCCGTCGCAAGCCGGTGGTCGCGGCGGTCAAGGGCATCTGCTTCACCATCGGCATCGAGCTGATGCTGGCGGCGGATGTCGTCGTCGCCGAAGAGGATACCCGCTTCAGCCAACTGGAAGTAAAGCGCGGCTTGATGGCCTTCGGCGGGGCGACGATCCGCTTCGTCGAGCGCGCCGGCTGGGGCAATGCCCAGCGCTGGCTGCTGACCGGCGACGAGTTCGACGCCGCGACTGCGCTGCGGCTCGGCTTCGTTCAGGATGTCGTGTCGAAGGGCAGGGGCCTGGCCCGCACCCTGGCGCTCGCCGAGAGCATCGCGAAGCAGGCGCCGCTCGCCGTCCGCGCGAGCCGGGAAAACTCTGCGATCGCCCTGCGCCAGGGCCCGGAAGCCGCCGAGCGGGCGTTCCGGCGGCAACTGGCGGAGATTGCCCCGAGCGAGGATTTCGCCGAAGGTGTGCGGTCCTTCATCGAGCGGCGCGAAGGTGTCTTCAAGGGCCGGTAAAGGGAAAATCCATGTCCGACGATATCCGGCAACAGCACGATATGGGCGGCCTCGACAAGGGGCCGGTGACGCCGTCCGAGCACGAGATCGAACCGTGGGAAAAGCGGGTCGAAGCGATCATGCGCCTGCTCTCCATGCGCAAGGACAGGATCGTGACCGTGGACGAGCTGCGTCGCGGCATCGAGGAGCTGCCGCCGGAGCTTTACGACACGATCGGTTATTACGAGCGCTGGATCATGTCGCTCAGCAACATCCTGGTCGAAAAAGGCGTGCTCGACCGCGCCGAACTGGACGCCCGGGTCAGGGAGCTGGAGGCGGCGGAATGACCGAACCCCGCTTCAATCCCGGCGACGCCGTCACCGTCTCGGCCCGCTTCCCGACCGGCCGGCGCCATCTCCGCACGCCCTTCTATATCCGCGGCAAGACCGGCGAAGTTGAGCGGGTGTGCGGCGCTTACAAGAACCCCGAAGACCTTGCGTTCGGCAACTACGACGCGGCGCGCGTCCCGCTCTATCGCGTGCGCTTCGACCAACGCCATGTCTGGGACGATTACGCCGGCAACCCGGCCGACACCATCGACATCGAAATCTACGAACACTGGCTGGAGCCGGCCGAAACGGGAGACCCTGGCGATGCCGCATGACGATCCCCACACCCACGTTCACGACCACGCCGCCATAGAGGCCGACGAGCCGCAGGGATATTACCAGCATCTCGCGGCGGCGACGCGCAGCCTGCTGATCGAGAAGGGCGCTTTCACCGCCGACGACATGCGCGCGATGATCGAGCGGATCGACGAGCGCTCGCCGGCCCTGGGCGCGAAGATCGTCGCCCGCGCCTGGACGGACCAGGCGTTCAAGGCGCGCCTGCTCTCCCGGGGCAAGCAGACGATCAAGGAAGAGATGGAGATCGACCCGGTGGCTGCCGACATCGTCGTCGTGGAGAACACGGCCGAAGTCCACAACGTGGTCGTCTGCACCCTGTGCTCCTGCTATCCGGTCTTCATCCTCGGCCGGCCGCCGGACTGGTACAAGAGCTACGCCTACCGCAGCCGGGCGGTGCGCGACCCGCGCGGCGTGCTGCGCGAATTCGGCACCGAGATCGATCCGGCCCGCGAGGTCCGTGTCCACGATTCGACCGCCGACATGCGCTATCTCGTGCTGCCGATGCAGCCGGAAGGCACCGAAGGCTGGCCGGAGGAACGGCTGGCCGGCCTCGTTACCCGTGACACGATGGTCGGCACCGCGGAGGTGCGGCCGGCCGCGTAGGGCGGGCGAAGTTCTCGTATCGACGATTGCGGTGGGGGTGAACAAGTACAGGAATTTGGCGCTACCGCCGCCATTCCGAATCCTGGCCCAGCGCGATGACGTCGGCGCGGATGTGCTGGGTTCGGGCGAGGCGGGCCATGATGGCGTCGGCGTCGCTGCGCCGCACGGCGCGGCGCAGGGCCGAGAGGTCTTCGGTGAAGCGGTCCAGCATCTCCAGCACGGCTTCCCGGTTGGTCAGGAACACGTCGCGCCAGAAATCCGGCTTGGTGGCGGCAATGCGGGTGAAATCGCGGAAGCCGCCGGCCGAGAATTTGACGACCTCGGCCTGCACGTCCTCCTCCAGCTCCGTCGCCGTACCGACGATGGTGTAGGCGATCATGTGCGGCAGGTGGGACGTCATGGCGAGCACCAGGTCGTGATGCCGCGGGTCCATGATCTCGATCTGCGAACCGGCGGCGCGCCACAACGCGGCGACGGCCTCGACGGCCGCCGGGTCGGTCCCGTCCGCCGGCGTCAGGATGCACCAGCGGTCCTCGAACAGTTCGGCGAAGCCGGCGTCCGGGCCGGAGAATTCCGTGCCGGCGATCGGGTGGCCGGGCACCAGATGCACGCCGTCCGGCAGGGGCGCACCGAGGGCGGCGATCGCCGCCTGCTTGGCCGAGCCGACATCGGTCACGATGGCGCCGGGCTTCAGTTGCGGGGCGATGGCTTCGGCCAGGCCGGCATAGCCGCCCAGATGGATGGCGACGACGACCAGGTCGGCGTCCGCGACGGCTTCGGCCGGGTCCTCGACCGCCCGGTCGACGATGCCCAGTTCCAGGATGCGGGAACGGGTCTCGGCGCGGCGGGCGCAGCCGACCAGCTCGCCCGCCAGAGCCTCGCGCCGCATCACGCGCAAGAGGGACGAGCCGATCAGGCCGGTGCCGATGACCGCGACCCGGCCGAACTGCGGGGCGCCGTCGCTCATTGGCCGACGAAGCTGCGCAGCGAGGCCACCGTGGCGCGCATTTCGCTCTCCAGGCCGATAGTGACGCGCAAGAACTCCGGCAGGCCGTAGCCGGCGACCGGCCGCGGGATGATGCCGTCCTTCTTCAGATGGGCTTCGGCGGCGACGGCATCCCTGCCGTCTTCGGCCGGGAAACCGACGAGCACGAAATTGCCGATACTGGGCAGGACAGTCAGGCCGAGCTGCTGGACCTGTTCGGAAAACCAGGGCAGCCAGATATCGTTGTGCGCGCGCGCCCGATCGATATGGCCGACATCCTCCAGCGCCGCCAGCGCCGCCGCCTGGGCCGCGGCGTTGACGTTGAAGGGCCCGCGCGTCCGGTGCAGCACGTCGCACACCGCCGGCGCGGCGTAGCACCAGCCGACCCTGAGCGCCGCCAGCCCGTAGATCTTGGAGAATGTGCGCATCATCGCGACATTGTCGTGCTTCTGCGCCAGCTCCAGCCCGGCGGTATAGTCATTGCGCGTGACATATTCGGCATAGGCGGCATCGACGACGAACAAGACGTTCGGCGGCAGGCCGGCGTGCAGCCGTTCGACTTCGCCGGCGGTGACATAGCTGCCGGTCGGGTTGTTGGGGTTGGCGAGGAAGACGATCTTCGTCCGCTCGGTGACCAGTCCCAGCATGGCGTCGACATCGGCCCGGTAGTTCTGCTCCGGCGCCATCACGGGCGTCGCGCCGGCCGCCAGCGTCGCGATCGGATACATGGCGAAACCGTGCCGGCTGAACAGCACCTCGTCGCCCGGCCCGGCATAGGCCTTGGTGAGCAGGCTTATGATCTCGTCGCTGCCGTTGCCGACGACGATCCGGTCCGGGTCGAGGCCGTGCTGCGCGCCGAGTGCCCGGCGCAGGGCCGAAGCGCCGCCTTCGGCATAGCGGTGCAACTGGTCCTTCGCCGCCGCGTAGCCCTCGATAGCGCTCGGGCTTGGCCCCAGTGCGCTTTCGTTGCTCGCAAGGCGGATCGGGTCGTCGATTCCGGGCAGGCCGCCCTCGCCGCCGACATAGCGGGCGATTTTCATGATGCCCGGCCTCGGCTGCGGGCGCTGTTCAGGCGCGCTCATGGCGCATGCTCCATAAGGGTAACGGAATGCACGGTACTTAATCAGATTTTCAGCGGGGCAGGAAACCGGCCCAATCGCAGCACCGGGCGGTCATCGGCCGATCCCGCATCCGCCGGCCCGTCCGCGAGTTCGCCGTCGACCGCGAGCACGGCCCGGCCGTCGGGCAGGGGGCACAGGGTCTCGATCGCCGGATCCTCGGGCACCGCGTCGAGCGGCGCGATGGCGACGGTCAGGTCGTCGCCGCTTTCCTCGGCGACGCCGCGGCCGACCGCTATCCAGCCGCCGCCCTGCAGAGTGAAAGGCAGGCGCCACAGCAAGGCGCAATCCGGCCGCACCGCCAGCAGGCCCGCCGCCGCCCTCCAGGCGTCGCCGTCGAGAACCTCGAAAAGCGCGATGTCCGCTTCGCCGCTCGCCACATCGACGATCGGGCTGGCCGCCCAGGCGTAGCGCTGGCTGGCGCCGAAGTGCAGGCGCGCCGCCTGTTCCGCCGCCCGGTCCGCAGTCACGATTGTCAGTGGCCGCTGGACCGCGATGGATGCGCCGATTATTTCGCGCCAGACCGCGTGGATTCCCGCCGGCTCCATCGGTCCGTCGTAGCGCGCAATCAGCGCCCGGATCAGGGTGGCTTCCCTGCCCGGACGATGCACCGGCGCGCCGTAGTCTGCGCTCCCGCCGGCGCCCTTGGCGGCGCCGACTCGCTGCGCAATCTCTATCCGCTCGGTAATGGCCGCGAGCATGCGGGAATCGACATCGTCGATTCGGGCGCGCAGTAGGGCGAGGGTATCGGCAAGAGCAGCTGCGGCATTATCGCTGTCGGCAGGCATATGGGGGCGTTGTCCCGGAATCGCGGGAGAGGGTTAGGCCGCCTCACCTACACCGGCCGGGGGCATTGCGTCCATGTTTCCGCCATCTCGACAACTGCCCCCCGGATGCCATATCAGCGCTCCGGAACCTTTGCAGCAGCCGAGCGCACCCATGCCGATCAAGATTCCCGACGATCTGCCCGCCGCCCACATCCTGCAGAAGGAAGGGGTGGATGTGATGCGCGAGCAGGACGCCGTCAGGCAGGACATCCGGCCCCTTCGCCTGGCGTTGCTCAACCTGATGCCGAAGAAGATCGAGACCGAGACCCAGCTGTCGCGCTTGATCGGGGCGAGTCCGCTGCAGATCGAGATGACGCTGGTCTCGCCGTCCCATTATATCCCGTCGAACACGCCGCAGGAGCACATGCTTGCCTTCTACAAGCCGTGGGAGGCGATCCGCGACGAGAGGTTCGACGGCCTGATCGTCACCGGGGCGCCGGTCGAGGAGATCGACTTCGAAGAGGTCAAATACTGGGAAGAACTAGAAGCAATCATGAATTGGTCGAAAACCCATGTCCACGGCAGCTTCAACATCTGCTGGGGCGCGCAGGCCCAGCTCTACCACCACTACCGGGTGCCGAAATACCTGCTGCCGCGCAAGCTCTCAGGCGTCTTCTCCCACAGGGTGGCCCGGCGGACCGACCCGATGGTGCGCGGCTTCAACGATGTCCTGCCGGTGCCGGTCTCGCGCTATACGGAATGCCGGGCGCGGGACATCGAGAAGCACGAGGCCCTGAACATCGTGCTGGAATCCGACGAGGCCGGTGTCTGCATGGTGACCGACAAGGCGCTGAACGCCGTCTACATGTTCAACCATCTCGAATATGAATCGCGCACCCTCTACAACGAATATGTCCGCGATATCGAAGCGCGGCCGGATACGGTGCGGATCCCGGAATATTATTTCCCGCACGACGATCCGTCCAAGACTCCGCGCAATACCTGGAAGGCGCACGGCCACCTGCTGATGGGCAACTGGATCAACAGGCTCTACCAGACCGTGCCGTTCGACATCGAAGAGGTGGGCAGCAGCAAGTAGAGCCCGGCTCAGTCGGACGCAGGCTCCCGTGCCGCCGCCGGGCGGGCGGGGGCCGGCAGGATGCGCCAGGGCCCGCGCGCCGGCAGCGCGACGGCGGAATAGACCTGCTTGGTCGCCTCGGTCAGGGTGACGCCGGCGATCAGGCCGAGCCAGCGTTCGCCGATCCGTTCCCAGGCATTGGCCGTCGACAGGATCACGCGCCGTCGGACCGGCGGCGCGAACAGGGCAGCCTCGCTGCGCACCGGCGTAAACTGGGTCTCGCGCAGCAATCGGCGGATCTGGCCCTCGGAAAAGGGCCGGCCCTGGCCGAACGGGGTGCGCTCCAGACGGGCCCAGATGCCGCGCCGGTTCGGCGCCACCACGATCATCCGGCCGCCGTCGGCGAGCACGCGCCAGCATTCGGCCAGCATCGGGCGCAAGGCTTCGCTTGCCTCGATGGCATGGATCAGCAGCAGGCGGTCGATCGAGCGGTCGGGCAGGGGGAACAGGGTTTCGTCGGCGAGGCCGACGGCGACCCTGCCGTCCACCGTCCATTGCAGGATGCCCTGTTGCGGCGGCATCAGGGCGCAGACCCGCACCGCCTCGCGATGAAAGGCGCGCAGATAGGGCGTGGCATAGCCGAAACCCAGTAACGTCGCACCGCCGGCATCGGGCCACATCAGGCGCAGCTTGCGCCGGATCAGCCGCCGCGCCATCAGGCCGGTCGGCGAGGCGTAGAATTCATGCAGGTCGGCGACGTCGGTCCACATGAGCGGTCATATTAGAGGCCGCCCGCCCGCGCGCAACGCCGTGGGACGGAACGGTTAGCCCGGACTACCCGGCCGATCGATACCGTCGAGTGACAAGAAACATCGCAACATCTGGACATCATCGCATCAATGCGGAAACTTCTCGGGCATGAGAACGACGTTGAACATCGACAACGAGATCCTCGAAGCGGCGAAATCGCTTGCCCGAGAACGAAATCTCTCGGTGGGCGCCGTGCTGTCCGAGTTAGCCCGCCGCGGCTTGCAGAGACCGAACGCAGGTCGGCGGCGGCGAAGCGGATTACCCGTATTCGACGTCGCCAACGAGCGCGCGCCCCTCACGCTCGATCGCGTCGCGCGGTACGACGACGGGCGTTGACTTTTCTTCTCGATCTCAATCTCCTGCTGGCTCTCGCGTGGCCGTCCCACGTGCATCGCGACATCGCCCACGCGTGGTTCCAGCGCGAAGCCGCGCCGCGCTGGGCAACCTGCCCCGTGACCCAGCTCGGGTTCATCCGCCTTTCTTCCAATCCCGCGTTTACCTCCGATGCGGTGTCGCCGACCGAGGCGCTCTCCCTGCTCGGCGGCATGACCGCTTTGGAAGGCCACGAATTCTGGTCCGACGATGTCGATTGCGCGTCCGCCGCGTTGGCAGGAGGAATGCGCATGACCGTGCATCGTCAGGTCACCGATGCCTGCCTGTTGTCCCTTGCACGCGCTCACGCGGGGTGCCTGGCCACGCTGGATCGCCGCATGAACCGGCTCCTGTCCCTGGACGAACGGCCGAACCGCCATCTTCGGATCGTCGAGACCGGTTGAGTCGCGATCGAGTGCGGCCGGGCGACGCCCACCGCGCCGGGCGCCCCGTCGGTCTCTCCATCCGCAAACGGTTGGCCCGGTTCCGGTGCGATGCTAGATAGCGCCAGCATCCCTTTCGCTGCCGGATACGCCCCGATGTCACAGCTGGAAGTCGTCCGCATTCCCGTCCTCAACGACAACTATGTCTGGCTTGCCCGCGAGCCGGCGCAGAACCTGACCGCGGTGGTGGATCCGGCGGTCGCCGATGCGCCGCTGGCCGAGGCCGAGCGCCGCGGCTGGGCGATCACCCATATCCTTAACACCCATCATCACGGCGACCACACCGGCGGCAACTTGGAGATCAAGGCGGCGACCGGCTGCACGATCGTCGGCCCGCGCGCCGACCGCGACCGGATTCCCGGCATCGATATCGAGGTCGGCGACGGCGACAGCTACGATTTCGGCGACGCGCGCGCCGAGGTTTTCGACGTTCCGGGCCACACCCGCGGCCACATTGCCTACTGGTTCGCCGGCAGCGACGCCCTGTTCTGCGGCGACACCCTGTTCCTGCTCGGCTGCGGCCGGCTGTTCGAGGGCACGCCGGCGCAGATGTGGACCAGCCTCGGCAAGCTGCGCGCCCTGCCGGACAGCGCCAACGTCTATTGCGCCCACGAATACACCCAGGCCAACGCCCGCTTCGCCGTGACGGTCGATCCCCGGAACGCCGACCTGACGGTGCGGGCCGCCGAGATCGACCGGATGCGCGCCGCCGGCATTGCGACCGTGCCCGGCAAGCTCGGCGTCGAGAAGCGCACCAACCCCTTCCTGCGCGCCGACGATGCCGGCGTCGCTGCCACGGTCGGGCTGTCCGGCGGCTCGCCGGTCGAGGTTTTCGCCGAAGTCCGGCAGCGCAAGGACGTGTTCCGGGGTTGATTCCCGGCCCGCGCCCCAAACTCCACCCCGGAATCCCGTTTCGCCCCAACAGGATAGACCCATGAAACTGTTCGCCGCCCTGGCTTCCCCCTTCGTGCGCAAGGTCCGCATTTTCGCCATGGAATGCGGTCTCGACGACCGGATCGAGCTGCACGTCCTGGCGACCGCGCCGCACCAGCCGGATGCCGCGCTGGCCGCCGTCAACCCGGTCAAGAAAATTCCGACCCTGGTGACCGACGATGGCGCGGTGCTCTACGATTCCGGCGTCATTACCGATTATTTCAACGCCGAGAGCGGCTGCCGGCTGGTGCCGGCCGACGGCGAGGCCCGCTGGACGGCAAAACGGCAGGAAGCGCTCGTCGACGGCCTGCTGGACGCCGCCGTGCTGTGCCGCTACGAGACCTTCGTACGGCCGGAAGAAAAGCAGTGGGACGGCTGGACCGCGGCCCAGATGGGCAAGATCGACGGCGCCCTTGACGCGATGGAGGCCGAAGTCGCGGACCTCGGCGATCCGGCGGCGGCGGAGACGAGCCTCGGCGCCATCGCCTTCGGCTGCGCCCTCGGCTATCTCGATTTCCGCTTCGCAGACAAGGACTGGCGCGGCGGCTGGCCGGCGCTGGCCGGCTGGTACGAGACCTACGCGAAGCGCCCGGCCATGCAGGCGACCGTACCGAGCGGGTAAGGCGCACGCCGTGGCGGGCGATCTCACGCTCTATTGGGCATCGACCTCGCCGTTCGCCCGGTTCGTCATGGCGGCGGCTCATGAGCTGGGCGTCGCCGGCCGTTTCCGGCTGGTCGAGGCGACCGTGGAGAATATCGTCGATGTCGTATCGCCGGTGAACCCGCTGGCGCAAATCCCGACTCTGGAACTCGGAGACGGCACAGTCCTCTACGATTCGGCCGTGATCGTCGCCTGGCTGGATACGCAGTTCGGCGACGCCCTGGACTCGCCGCTGGGCGGCGCGGGCGACGACCGCTGGTGCATTGCCGCCCGCACCGCGGCAGCGACCGGCCTGATGGATGCGGCGGTCGCCGGCCGCCATCTGGCCAGCCGGCCCGAAGGCCGCCGGCCGGACGATATCATCGAGCGGCTGCGCCAGCGCCGGGCGCGCGTGCTGACCCATCTGGCCGAAACCGTCGCGCCGGCCGAGGCGCCGGTCACGACCGACGCCATCGCCACCGGCTGCGCCCTCGGCTATCTCGATTTCCGCTATCCGGACGAGGACTGGCGCGGCGGCCGGCCGGCTCTCGCCGGCTGGTACGAAGCCTGTGCACAGCGCCCCTCGATGCAGGCGACGATGCCGAACGGCTAAAATCCCCGGCGCATCGTCCTCCTGCGGCTGTTCGGCGTGACAGGACAGGGGCGTACGAAGCCCTATTTGGCCTCGACGCCGAGGATCGAACCGGTCACGGCGCGCGGATCGCGCTCCGGCCAGCGGCCGGCATCGACCTGGGCGAAGAAGGCGCCGCAGAGGCGGTTGAATTCGTCCGGGTCCTCGAGATTGATCGTGTGGCCGCAATTGACCATGACCGCGAGCGCCGCCGAGGGAATGGTCTGCTTCATCAGCAGGCCGGGCAGCAGGCAAGGCCAGTCCTCGTCGCCGGTCAGCACCAGGGTCGGCACGCTGAGCGCCGCCATCTCGCCCGTGAGATCGTGGAGCGAGGGCCGCCGCGCCTGGACGCCGCGCATGGTGGCGGCCGAGCCCGCCGCCGAATGTTCGGCGAGCCGGTCGCGGAACGCGCGCCAGCCGCGTGGGTCCTTGGTCTCGAACTGCACCCGGGTCGGCCCCCGGGCATAGGTGTCGGCGAAGGCCGCCATGCCGTCCCGCTCGATCAGCGCCGCCGTCGCCTCGGCCTCGGCCCGGAACTGCGCGTGCGTGTCGGGTTCGGCCCCGTAGCCGCAGCCGGCCACGACCAGCGAACGGGCGCGCGCGGCGTGGCGGAAGCCGAAATGCAGCGTGGCGAAGCCGCCCATGGAGAGGCCGCAGACATGCGCCCGGTCGATCCCGGCCGCGTCCATGACGGCGGCGATATCGTCGGCGGCCCGCGCCTGGCCGTAGCGGTCCAGGCCGGCGGGCGCGTCCGAGGGCGGGTAGCCGCGCGCGTTGTAGGCGAGCGCCCGATATCGACGGGCGAAATGGCGCAACTGCGGCTCCCACGAGCCCATGTCGCCCGCGAATTCGTGCACGAAGACGACCGGAGTCCCCGACCCCGCCTCCTCGTAATACAGGCGCACACCGTCATCGGTCGTTGCATAGGGCATGGGTCGGATCGTCCTCCATCGCAGGCCGGCCGCGCCGCAGCATAGCCCGATACGCCCGGCCCCGGTATGCGCCCGGACGTGTGCCGGATCGCCGGGACAGGGGAGACTCGCGATATGTCATGGAATGTCATGGTTTGTCATGCCGCTCCCTCGCCCTCTCTCGTCATTCCGACCGGAGCCCCGGATTCATCCGGGGCAGAGCGGAGGAATCCCGTCGCTGCGCTCGGGCGCTTGGCGGATAGATCGAGCCGAGGCCCCGCCACTCGCTCCGCTCGGTCGGGATGACGGGACAAGACGTTTGCGGATGTCATGGATTGTCATGAAATGTCATGTTCCGGCGCGCCCGCCGCGTTTTCGCCGCCATTCGCTAAGAAAGACCGTTCTATATTCCGCGTTTTTTTTCTCGGGCTGACGGGAAAAGGCCGCCGGAACGCAATATATTGCGATTTTCTGCCGGGACGGACACAAGATATTGCGGTTCGTCGACCGGGGATTGTGCGCACTTTTTCGGTCATTGGGTTTCTTTTCATACCGTTTCCGGCCCGCCGGCTTCTCTGTCCGAATCTCGCGGCCGAAGTCGTCCGTTTGTTCATATAATGTTCTCTTTACGGCTGTCAAGCGCTTTTTCGGTAGTGGGTCAGTTTGAATTGCGGTTTTTGTAGGGACCGCGCGGGCCTGGCTTCGAGGCGGCTTCATCTATCAGCCTAACGATATCCTCGATATCCCAAAGACGATCCTTCACGCCAGCGGCCATCGCAGGGCTGATCCCGTCAAGGCTCTTATGCTGGCGACAGAAATTGTAGTACATGAAATGCAATGCAACGCTGTAAGCGTGATTTTCGATCTTCTTGCTGAATGCGTTGGTCAGCCGGGTGAAGCGGCGGATCGACATGCGCATGGTCAGATTGTTGCGTTCGACATAGCTGGTCGAGACATGCGCCGGATCGGGGCTGCCCTCGACGCGGCGCTTGCGCGCTCCAACACAGGCAGCCGGGCTGTAGCGCCTCTGCGCCTCCGGGGCTTCGCCGTACAGCTTCACAAGCTGGGCATAGTCCACATCGCCGCCGAACGCGCCCTCAACGGCGCCCAGATAGGCCCTGTGGCCGTCGCTGGTCAGTTGCACTCGGTTCGCCAGCCGGGACCGCAGATCGTCCATGAAATCGATAGCGGTTTCGCCAGAACGATCCCCGACTCGCCATGACGGAACAATCTTGGTGTCAGCGCAGATTGCAGTCCACGTCCAAACATCGCCAGCGTCCACCGGGGCTGCTTTGGCGCGGGCTACGTTCTTTTCCTTCGCGTAGATGAAGGACCAGATTTCATCGACTAGGATGCGCCCGCACGGCAGGTCGCGCAACGCCTTGTCTTGGTAGTCGCCGCAGGCCTTGCCAGCGTGAATTAGCAGCTTGCTGACGGTGTTCTTGCTAACGTCCGCCGTCCGCGCCGTGGCTCGGATGCTCTGGCCTTTCACGAGGCACCGGATGATCACCTTGCGGGTCTTGGAATCGAGCTTGTTCATGCCCTTCATATAGTGACCTTCACATTCTATGTCAAGCATATTGGTCAGTTTATCGCCTAGCGTATAGTAGGCCATTGACATAGGACCAAGGGTCGGGTAGAGCTGTGTTGTCATGAAGATTGAGTTCGCCAATCCGCAGCTCGCCCGTATTTGTACAGAGGAGGCCCACAAACTCCGAATCCCCATCGCAGTCATTAAGGCGGCGCGGGAAAAGCTGTTTTTGCTTGAGCAAGCGCCAGATGAAAGAACACTTAGGAATTTTAAGTCATTTAATTACAAAAAACTGAAAGGAGATAAAGATAAAAGACGAACCATCAGGGTCAATGATCAATATAGGATCCTCTTTACGCTTGATAACTCTACCGTCCCATCGACTGCGCGTATTTTGGACATTGGGGACACTCACTGAGGAGGGTCGAGAATGACTATCGCATCTACTTTGCCGGACGTTCCTCGTCCGGGGGAATTTATCGCTGAAGAGTTGGAGGCCCGAGGGTGGCTTCAGCGCGATTTGGCGTACATTCTTGGAATATCTGAGCAATCGGTCAACATGATCATCAACGGCAAGCGAGGGATTAGTCCCGACATGGCCAATGCGCTCGGCGATGCTTTTGACGTTTCGTCGGAATTCTTTGCAAACCTTCAGAAGGCATATGAGATGTCGAAGGCGCGCAAGCCTGACCCTGCCATCGCGAAGCGTGCGCGTTTCCAGGGGCACTATCCGATCCGCGAGATGATCAAGAGGAGATGGCTGGAGGATACTGATGTAGCGATGTTGGAGGCCCAGCTCATGCGCTTCTTTCAGACTAATGACATTCAGAGTATTGAGCATCCGCCTCATGCTGCCAAGAAAACGAACTACGACGAACAGGTTTCTCCCACTCAACTCGCTTGGTTTTTCAGGGTTCGCCAGATTTCGTCTGAAATGATCGCTCCGCGCTACTCTGAGAAATCGCTTGAGCGAGCAGTCACAACGATGCAGTCGCATCTAGTGGACCCTGAGGATGTTAGGCATGTACCGAGGATGCTTACAGAGTGTGGGGTGCGATTTTGCATCGTTGAGACTCTGGCGGGCGCGAAGATCGACGGCGTGTGCTTTTGGATCGATGGTGGTCCCGTGATTGGGATGACTATGAGATTTGATAGGATTGATAATTTCTGGTTCGTTCTTCGGCACGAGATCGAACATGTCCTCAACCGCGATGGAATGGAAGAGCCGACCATTGATATCGATCTCGCGAAAGCAGATGGAGATACGAATGGAGGTTTGCCCGAAGAGGAGTTCAAGGCTAATACGGCGGCGGCGGATTTCTGCGTACCCGCTGCTGAAATGGATTCGTTTTATGCCCGCAAGGCTCCCTTTATTTCCGAAAGAGATGTCGCCGGCTTCGCTAAGCGAGTCCAGCGTCATCCCGGTATTGTCGTCGGCCAACTACAGCACCGTATGCAGCGGCACGATTACTTGACAAGACTAAAGGTAAAAGTGCGCCGTTTTATCGTGCCGAGTGCGGTGGTAGATGGCTGGGGCGAGCCGGCGCCAGTCAGTCTTTAGGAGAAGAAAATGGCCAGTTTCAATGAACAACTACAGCGTGTCTGGCACGCCTTTGTAAAAGAACGCGGGTATCTTCCTGCGACTGCCCGCGAGGCCTGCATGTGGGGAGTAGCTCAAGGGATGATCGCTGCGCCGGATTACGATCCATACGACCGGCTTTCCGAGGACATGTCCCGTGCCCTCCGTGGAGAGTACGCAACGGATCGCATGGGCCGTCGATATAGGAAAAATCATGCAGTCCGCGTCACGAAGGGCGGCGTGCAGTACACCATGTGGGCCATACTCGGGCATTCCGCTCGCGAGCACATGCACAAAGCCTTTATCCAGCGCCGCGAGCAAATTGTTGGGGATTGCTTCCAGCTCGCAACCGATGTGGATGTCTACAACGACTTTCACAATGATCAAGAACCGATCCAGATTCCCTTTGATTTTCGCGACGATGTGGAAGAGCGTAAACTCTGGAACGACAAGACCGCCGCTTAGTTTTTCTTCCTCCAGCGGGCCTGAGCAGCGAGCCTTGCGATCTCTGATCGCCTTTCTGGCGTGAGCACGCGAGCACGGGCCGGCCCCCCCTTGCTACCTGCATTCATAGCGCGCCGCTCCCTTGGGGATGCCTCAGGCTCCTGAATCTCGCCGGTCGCCACGTCGACAATGCTCTTGGCGAGTTGGTTGGCGTCGCGGGGTCGTTTCGGCCTACTCATGCCTTCAATGTGGCACGCCGGCCTGCGAACGGCTAGGGTCGGGCTGCACAGGGTGGAATTTCAAACTGACCCACTACCGCCTTTTCCGACGGCTCCGGCCGGGGCGGCACGGGTGGAGAGGCCGGGGAGCGATCCGTCGGAGCCTGCCCCGGGCCTGTCGAACGGATCGCGTTACGAAGCCCCGTCCCGAAGGGCGCGCCGCTCGCGCGACAGGGCGATGATCCGCAGGGTTTCGCTCCACAGGCGGTAGGGCGCCAGATCGCCGGGGTCGGCCCATTGGGCCTGCTCGGCGTCGCTGGCGGCTTGCGGCTCGCCGGCGGTCCAGTCGGCGTCGAAATCGACCAGGGTGTATTGCAGGTCGACCGCGCCGGCGTCGTTGCGCCGTATGGTGTCGACCACGTCGAGCAGTGCGCCCAGGCGGATCTCGACGCCGGTCTCCTCGCGGACCTCGCGCACGGCGGCCTCGCGCACCGTCTCGCCGAGCTCCTGCCGGCCGCCGGGCAGGCTCCAGCGCCCGCGCATCGGCGACTTGCCGCGCCGGATCAGCAGCACCCTGCCGTCCTTCCAGACGACGACCCCGACCCCGACGACCGGACGTTTGACCGGACGTTCGACCGGACGTTCGAGGCGCTCCGGCGGCTCCGGCGCAGCCGTCACCGGCAACGCCTCATGCCCCGATTCATGCCGAAGCGGCGCAATAGACCAGCGCCACGGTCAGGCGCTTGCGCAGGGTTGCACCGAAATCGGCGAAGTTGCGGCCGTCGATCGTGCCGCGCCGGCCGCCGCCCCGTTCCGCCGGCGCGCCCGAACGCTCGATCGCCGCGGCGATCGAGGTCAGCGCCGTGGTGTAGATCCGGCCGCGCCGCTTCGAGCCGGCGACCGTGACGCCGATGATGTTGCCGTTTCCGTCCATCGCCGGGCCGCCGCTGATGCCGCCGAGGCCGCCGTAGCTGTCGGGCACGCGCACCCGGTCGGCCCAGGCGACCACCGGCTCGATCACGTTGTAGCGCCCGACCGAGCGCATGCGCCGCCGCCCGATCAGAGTGGATTGCACCGCCGCCGGCTCGCCCTTGGGATAGCCGAAATGGTAGCCGGTCTGGCCGCGCCGGAGCGTCTGCTCCGTGAAGCGGACCGCCGGCGCGCCGCCGCGGGTCTGGAGCACGGCGAGGTCCGCGCGCGGATGGATGTAGGTCTGCCGGACCCGCACGCCGCGGCGCGGGCCGGTGACGATCAGCACCCGGGCGCAGCCATCGACGACATGGCGCGCCGTCATCCAGACGCCCTTGCGGTCGAGGGAGAAGGCCGTGCCGATGGAATTGCTCTTGTCGGACGGTATGGCGACGCTGATGGCCGGATCGCGCGCCGAGGGCGCTTCCAGGCTGCCGCTGCCGCCGGAGTCCCGGGGCGGCTTCCAGGCCTCGCGCCGGGCCGTGTCGTCGCGGCGCTCGAACTGTCCCGGATTGGGCCGGCGCGTCCGGTTCTCGTCGCGCGCCTGCCGGCCGTCGCCCGGCAGGAGCAGGTCCGACAGGCCGGCAACCACGATCAGCAGGATGGCGATGAAAGGGGTGCGCCGCATCGCGAACCGGAGGCCGCCGCTACACCGCGATGGCCGCGGCGTTGATCGCGCCGACCGAGATCTTGGCGCAGGACAGCAGGACCGCCGCGCCGATCTCGCCGTTCTCGATCCGCTTCGGCAGGTCCTTGAGGATCAGGTCCATGACCTTGAACACCGCCATCTGGAGGATCACGATCAGCACGCCCCAGAGCACGATGTCCCACAGGTTGACGCTGCCGCGCAGGGTGATCGCCAGCGGGATCGCCATGCCGAGGATCGCGCCGCCCAGCGCGATGCCGGCGGCGCTGTTGCCGGCGCGGATCTGGCCGATATCCTCATAGGGCGTCATCCACATGTAGAGGGTGACGCCGACCACCAGCATGGCGATGGTGACGCCGGCATGGAGCAGCAGAAACGGCGCCCCGCTCAGGATGCTCTGGAAGACTGCGTCCATGGGTTCTCCGTCTGCCGCCGGTCCGATCTTGCGTTAACATAGGGAAGCGGGCCGGCCAGCGCCAGCGGTGGGGCGCTCCAGCCGGCCCTTGTGTCCGCTTGTATTCGGCGCGGCCCTTCTATCTTTATCTCCATGAAGGCCGCGCCCGGGCATCGGTAATCCGACCCCGCTCCCAACAGACCGGAAGAAGTCCATGACCGAAAGCAACAGCTACGACGTCATCGTCATCGGCGCCGGGCCCGGCGGCTATGTCTGCGCCATCCGGTGCGCGCAGCTCGGGATGCGCGTGGCGGTCGCCGAGCAGCGGGAGACCCTGGGCGGCACCTGCCTCAATGTCGGCTGCATCCCGTCCAAGGCGCTGCTGCAGAGCTCGGAGAAGTTTGCCGAGGCGCAGCATGGCCTGGCGGAGCACGGCATCGAGGCGACGGCGACGCTGAACCTCGGGGCCATGATGGCGCGCAAGGACGGCGTGGTCGACAAGCTGACGAAGGGCGTCGCTTACCTGTTCAGGAAGAACGGGATCGACCACCTGAAAGGCCGCGGCCGGCTCGCCGGCGACGGCGCGGTCGAGGTCGGCGGCGAACGCTACGCGGCAAAGCATATCGTCATCGCCACCGGCTCGGACGTCATGCCGCTGCCGGGCGTTGAGATCGACGAGACGCGCATCGTCTCGTCGACCGGCGCGCTCGCCCTCGGCACAGTGCCGAAGACGCTGGCGGTGATCGGCGCCGGCTATATCGGCCTGGAGATGGGCTCGGTCTGGGCGCGGCTCGGCGCGCAGGTCACCGTGGTCGAGTTTCTCGACCGCATCCTGCCCGGCATGGACGGCGAGATCGCCAAACAGGTCCAGCGCATCCTGAAGAAACAGGGGCTGGCGTTCCGCCTCGGCCGCAAGGTGACCGGCGCGAAGGCCGCGCGCGGCGGCGTGACGCTCACCGTCGAGCCGGCGCCAACGGGTAAGGGGGGCGGCGACGCCGAGAGCCTGAAAGCGGAGGTCGTGCTGGTCGCGATCGGCCGCCGGCCCTTCACCGAGGGACTGGGCCTGGAGAGCGCCGGCATCGAGACCGACGCGCGCGGCTTCATCCCGGTCGACGGGCGTTTCCGCACCGCGGCCGACGGCGTCTACGCCATCGGCGATGTCGTGCCCGGCCCGATGCTGGCCCACAAGGCGGAGGAGGAGGGCGTCGCGCTCGCCGAGCTGCTGGCCGGCCAGGCCGGCCATGTCAACTACGAGACGGTGCCCGGCATTGTCTATACCTGGCCCGAGGTTGCCAGCGTCGGCAAGACGGAGGAGCAGTTGAAGGAGGCGGGGATCGCCTACAGGGCCGGCAAATTCCCGTTCGGCGCCAACAGCCGGGCGATCTGCACCGGCGAGACCGACGGCATGGTCAAGATTCTCGCCGACGCCGGGACCGGGCGCATTCTCGGCGCCCATATCGTCGGGCCGGAGGCCGGCAACACGATCCACGAGGTCGTCAACGTCATGGAGTTCGGCGGCTGCGCTGAAGACCTCGCCCGCTGCTTCCACGCCCACCCGACCTACAACGAAGCCGTCCGCGAAGCCGCCCTGGACGTGGCGGGCGCGGCGCGGCAGCGGTAGGGGCCCGCGGGCGGGCGCGAACCGATACGGGGGAGGGGGGCGGCGTTCGATCCGCCGGATCAGGCGCTCTTCGCCTTTCGCCGCTCCGCCATGTCGCGCCGGATGTCTTCGGCGACCTCCTCGACTTCCCTCGCCACCCGCGGTTCTTCCCCGAGCTCCAGCTCCAGCGCCGTCGTCAGCGGCAGCAGCAGATCGGCCGCCGGCGACGCCACGACAAGGTCGCGCATTTTCTCCGGGCCGAGATCGACGGCGAGCGCTGTCAAGCGGTTCAGGGCGTCTTGCGGGAGCGGGCTCAGGGCCGAAAGGATCGCAAGCGTAGACTCGATATCCCGTGCGCAGGCTGCGTCCTCTCTTTCTGCCAGATGGGCCAACGCGCGTATCAGGTGACAGTGTACTCTGGTTACGGGAAAACCCGTTTTCTCGCTCCGAAACGCTCGATCGACCAATTCTCTGGCCATTGTCGGCCGACCGCTCTCCAACTCGTAATCGGCACTCTCATACAGCGCGACTTCCGCGGCATTGCGGAGTGTCGGCGTTTCGCTGGCTTCATAACGATCTACGACCTTGCTCCATACTTCCAGCGCATCTTCAATCCTGTCTAAATGGAAAAGCAACGTACCCTTGTTGATGAGAGATTCGGCGACGGCTTCAAACGCAAACGGCTCATCCAGACCATCGAATCGTTCGAGTACTTCGTTATAGACAGCAAGTGCCTCATCCAGCCGGTCCAATGAATCCAGCACCACGACCTTGTTAAGGAGCGCCCTCGCAATTTCTTCACCATACAACTTTTGGTCGCGCGCTCCGAAACGCCGAACGACCTCGTTCCAAGCAGTGACCGCTTCTTCCAGCCGGTTCAGTCCGAACAGCGTCGCGCCCTTGCTGACAAGAGCCGTCGCGACCTGCTTTTGCAGTCCCGGTACGTCATTGTTTTCCAAGCGCTGAACTATGTCGCTCCAGACAGCCAGAGCTTCTTCGTTTCGGTTCGACCGTACGAGTACGACGCCCTTGTTGACCAGGACGCCGGCAACGGCATCGAGAACCTCCGGCGCGGTGCTGCTTCCGTACCGTTCCACCGCCCGGTCGCAGGCTGCCAAGGCCTCCTCCGGCCGGTTCAGTTCGAACAGGTTAGCCGAAATGTGCACGAAGGATTTTGCAACGATTTCGATTAATTCCGGCGCTTCACTCGTCCCGAGCCGTTCTTCGGCCTGAACCCAAACCGCGAGCGCCTCTTCAAATCGGCCCAGTTGTTCCAGAAGGGCGCCGCTGTTCTTCAGGGCATTCGCGACCGTACTGAGCAATCGGAGCTGATCGCTGCTCGCGAAGCGCTCGACTACTTCGCCCCACGCGGCCAGCGCGTTCTCCATTCGGCCCGAATGAACCAAGATAGCGGCTTTGTTCATCAGGGCCAAAGCGAAGGTTTCTACCTCTACCGGTTCTTCAATAATTTGGTATCGCCGTATGGCCTCATCCCAGGATGCGAGGGCTTCCGTCTTCTTATTCAGCGCTGAAAGTACGTTGCCTTTATTGACCAGAGAACCCGCAACGATTTCACGAAGCATCGGCACATCGCTGGACCTAAAGCGCTTCACAACCGCCTCCAAAGCAGCCAGGGATTCCTTTATCCGGCCCAGCTGGAAGAGCGCTGCGCCGATATTGGCAAGCGCGGAAGCGACCTGTTCGAGAACCTCCGGAGCTTCGGCGTGTTCGAAGCGCTCTATCACCTCGTCCCACGCTGACACTGCCTCGTTTACCTTATTCAAAGCCACAAATGCATGTCCTCGACCGACCATGGCTGCTGCCACTACGCCGAGAAGCGCTGGTTCATCGCGGCCGCCGAAGCGCCTCACGACTTCATCGCAGGATTCCAGTGCCTCTTGGGGCCGCGCCAACCAAACGAGCGCGACAGCCCTCCCCACTAAGGTGTTCGCTACCAATCCGCGAAGTGCCGGTGTCCGGCTCGCGCCGAAACGCTCCTTGACCTCGTTCCATGCGTCCAATGCGTCCTTGTGACGCCCCAAATTGCCAAGCATTCCGCCAATGCAGGCGAGCGCCGTCGCCGCTGCCTGCGGATGCGCATTTCGATCATTTGCCCCGAAGCGGTGTACGACTTGATTCCAAACGGCGAGCGCTTCCTCCGCCAGCCCCAACCGGCCGAGGGCAACTCCCTTGTTGACCAGTGCCAGCGAGACCTGATCGAGGTCGGCTTTCGTTTCGCTCGTTCCGAAACGCTGGATGACCTGATCCCAGGCATCGACCGCATCCTGCAACCGGCCAATTTCCGCCAGTTTCAGCGCTTTCCCGAAAAGCTCCTTTGCGGCAGATGGCGCTGCAGAAGCGGCAAAAAATTCGCCAGACCGGTCAGAGAGAGTAGGCTGTGCGATCGAAAGTAGTTCTTCGCGGTGCGCTGCCAGGGAGGGCAGTTCGATAAGCTGCGCGAACGCCATCCGTGAAAATGTCAGCGTCATGACATCGAAACTCGTTGCCTCCCGCGCCAGCCGGGCCCCAAATTCCTTCAGTTCGTCAGTCGAAAACCACCCCTCCATGAAGCGGATTAGCGCATCGATCATCGGCGCCGGGCCACGGGCGCGGCGCATCAGGTAGTAAATATTGTAGAGCCGTTCGGACAGGTAGTAGAGCTTGCGCCGCTTACTTCCCCCCGTCACTTCCACGGCGCCCCGGTCAGTCAAACGTGCCAAATGCGCGCTGCACTTGCTGGTGTCTAGCCTCGCCCTTTCGGCTATTTCCCGTGTCGTCGCCGGTTTCCAGAGCTCGGCCAGGGCGAGATAGACCCGCCGCTCCTGCGCGGGGAGCGCATCGAGATGGCTCTTGAAATACTCGGTGTGGTCGTCGACCAGATCGAGAAGATCCGCCATCAGTTCGCGGAACGACAGCTTGCCGCCGAAGCGGGCCACGATAGTCAGCAAACGCGGGCTGCCGCCAGTCAGAATCCGTAACGCCTGAATCGTTTGCGCGGCGCGGTCCTGGCCGGAAACCGCCCGCCACAAGGCCGCGCAGTCGCCGGTATCGAGCGGGCGCAATGTCAGCTGCCTGAACAGGTCGTAGAGCGCCTGTTTCGGGTTGTCTATCGCGTCGAACCGGCTGGTTGCGCTGGCGAGGAGGAGAAGACGCGGTTCGTTCTGGAGAATGTGGCGCAGCCGCCATCCGGTGTCTTTGTCTGCGAAGTCCCCGAACATCATGTTGAGATTTTCGACGATCAGGACGAGGCGCCTGCCTTCCCTGTCCGCGAAATCCTGGAGGACGCCGAGGCAACGGTCGCCGAGGGTCCGGTCGTCTTCGATTTGCCGCAGTTCCTCATGGGTACGGCGCAGGTCCGGGGTGTCTTCGCAGGGCGGTGCCTGGTCGGCGAGGCGCGACAGGCATTCGAGCCAGAATTCGCCCGCGGTCGAGACCTCGTAGCTTTCCTCGGCAAAGACGATCGGGAAGAAGCGTACGGAGAGGTCCGCATCCCGGCGTATTTCGGCTGCGACCCGTAACAGCAGACTCGTCTTTCCGCTGCCGCGCGGGCCGATGACGATCTGGTGCGTGTTCGCATTGCCCGAGGGCTCGCGCAGGGCTTCGATCATCGAGGCGAATTCATCCGTCCGCACGCAGAAGGACGCGACGAGGTCGTCGTCAGAGAGGAATCCCGGATTGTATTTTCTGGCGGTCACGGTCATCGGCCCGCTCCCCCGCCGCGTGGTTCGGAATCGACGACAGGCACGAAGTTCTCGCCGTAGCGGCTGCGCCACCAGTCTTCGAGGAGGGCGGAAACGAACCGGTAGCCGCCGTCCTGCCGTTCCAGGTAGCCGTCATGCTGCAGCACATGCAGCACGTCCGCGACCGACGGGATGCCGTCCCCGTCATCTGCTTCCTGTGCCGAGTAGTGGGCCCGATAAAGGTCGACGGCATTGCCTTCAAGACGGCCTTCGACGGCAGTTGCCGTCAACAACTCGAGGGCGACCGGATAGCCTGCTCTTCCGAGGATCGTCCGCAAGCGACCCTCGTAATGCTGCAGGTCTGCCTGCCCCCGGACGCCCAGCATCTCATGGGCATAGACCCATTCGACATCGTCCGGCGACGCTTCCAGCCGGTCGGCGCGGCGCAGATGATCGTGCAGCTTGTCGAAGAACATCTGGACATGATGCGGGATGCAGCAGCGCAGCCGCCGGCACATGTCCCGACGAATCCCCTCCGGGAGACCGACCCGGTATGACTTGGCCAGCGCCTCCAGGCAGGACGCGGCGGTTTCTTCGCTCCAGGGTTTGAGGTCGTGGGCGGAATAGATGTTGGCGTGTGCAGACAGCCCCGCCTGTTCCAAAAGCGGTTCGAGGCCGACGCTGCCGGACAGGATCATGGAAACCCGTCCGCGATGGTTCTGGCCGTTCTTGCGCAACCAGCTCAGAAATTCGTCCGCCGCCAGCTTCCCTTGCGGCGTGATTCGATCCCTGTCGTCTTTGAGCAGCCGGTTGACGAGGATCGGCAATTCATCGATGGCCAGGACAACCGGCCGGTCGCCCGACGCCAGCGCCGCGAAGACTGCATCGCCGCGCTGCGGCCAGTTTCCCGCGTCGATCCCGGCGCGCAGCTTCACCTTCATGTCTGCGACAGCCAGTTCCTCGAAATGTTCGCCGGCCTCTTTGAGGATGTTGGTGAATATTTCTTTGATCCGGCCCCAGGCCCCACTTAGCGGCCTCGCCTGTACGCAAATCTCGGCGATCGCGTCGGCCGGGTCTGCGGCGGCTTCAAGATCGACGAAGACCGTCTCGAATTTCTTGTCCGCCTTCAGCCGTCTCAACAATTCCCGCACAAGGCTCGTCTTGCCCATGCGCCGCTGCGCGGTCAGCAGGGTGTGGGTTCCGTCCCGCACCCGCTCTTCGAGCGCCTCGAGTTCAGAATCACGATCGAAGAAACGGTCGCCTTCGACCCAGTTGCTTCCGCCTTTTTTCAGCACGGCTCATTTCCCAACAAACATGTTGGCAACAATATTGTTGGGAAGAGTCGAATGTCAAGTGCGGTAGTTCACTCAGTCCCGACGGGGATGCTGCCGAGTCGTCGCGCTGTCCGATTCGAGGCCCGAACGCTTCCGGAAAGGCGCTACCGTGGCGCGCCCTATTGCGCTGCGGCGGTGCCGCAGTCGGTGCAGCGGCCGTGGACCTCGATGACGAGATGCGACGGCAGGAAGCCGGACCGCTCGGCGAGCGCCGTGAGGTTGCGCAGGATATCGCCGTCGAGATGCTCGCCGACGCCGCCGCATTCGTCGCAGATCGACAGCACCGAAGCCTGGGCGTGCCCGACGCTCTGGCAGGCGACGTAAGCATTGATCGATTCGATCCGGTGAACCCGGCCCTGCTCGATCAGCGAAGCGAGCGCACGGTAAACCGTCGGCGGCGCGAGCTTGCCGTCCCGCCGGTTGAGCCGGGCGAGGATTTCATAGGCGGACAGCGGCTTGGCCTGACGGCGGAGCGCCATCAACACGTCCGATTGAATCTTTGCACCCTGTTTGCGCATAGTCGGTCGCAGTCCCGTCAAGCCCGCCGGGCCGGAATCGCTCTAACTTATGCGGCCACAGGTAGCCCTGCAAGACGATCGATCCGCCGCCCCCGGACCGCGCCCGGATCGCTCCCGGATCGCTTAAGGGAGGATCGCCCGAGGGACGGACGTCCCCGGGCCGCCCCCGACCGCGTCAGTGACCGTGGCCCGCGTGGTCCGGCGCTCCGAGGCCGAAGGACCAGCTGGCGCTCAGGAACACCGAGTGCGCGTTTTTCTTTTCCAGGAATTCGGTGCGGTCCATGTTGTATTGCAGCTTGAGCCGGCCGAGTTCGGAAAACTGCCAGAGCAGCAGCGGGGAAATCCGGGTCCGGACGCCGCGCATCGGGTTGGCCGCGCGCGCTTCGGCGTCGCCGCCGTGGCTGGAGACACGTTCGTAGCGCAGGCCGAGGCCCCAGCCGTCCGGCGTATACCACATGCCCTGAAGATAGAAGCCGTAGTCCCGCAGGCCGATCCGTTCGTCGTGGGGCTCCTCGTCTTCGACGCCCTCCTCCCCTTCTTCCTCATGCTCGGCTTCGGGCGCCTTGGAGGTCCGGTGCAGGTATTCGGCGGCCAGGACGATCCGGTTCTTCGAGGGCAGGCGATGGCTTATCTTGACGTCGGCGCCGATGATCGAGACCCGGCTGTCGTGGCCGTCAGGATTCGGCTCGAACATCGCGGAACCGCCGAACGCAAACGTCGTTCGCGGCGATACCGTTACCCGGTTTGCCATCCGGATCGTGTAGGCGAAATCCTCCGGCCCGTCGGCGTCGGTCTCGGCCTCCTCGTGGGCGTGGCCGTCCTCCTCCTCCTCAGGTATTACCTCTCCGGTTGTGCTGTCGTGCGTATGATGAAAAATCGCTTCCTCTTCCTCGCCGTGCGCATGGATGCTGCGCCGGTTCTGCATGCTCACGAACAGGGAACTGCGCCACGCACCTTCGGACAGCCGGGCTTCCGCCTGGACGCCCAGCCCGCGGGCGCCGTCGGCGCCGAACACCCGCGTCGAGACGATCGGCTGGGTCTGCCAGGCCCAGTCGTGCAGGTGCGTCCGGTTGACGATGCCGAAGGGGGCGTAAAACTGTCCGGCCTGCAGGCGCACGCCGCCGCGCAGCCATTTCGAGCGGACCCAGGCTTCCTCGATCTCCAGGCCGGTTTCACCCTCCCCGTCTACGGTCAGGGTGGCATTGAAGAAGGCGTCGAAATAGGGATCGTAGCTGCCGGTCACCGAGAGGTCGGCGGACTGCAGCGTGAAGCCGGTCCGCTTGGGATCGTGATGGCCGCCGAACAGGGATTCCATGTCCTCGTTCTTGGCCGTGCTGGCGCCCATGGCGAAATCCAAATCCAGACCGAGGCGCTTCAGGCGCAGCACGCCGTCGCCGACCCGGGCCGACCAGACCTCCGCGGCACGGTCGTCGTCATGCATGGCGGAGTCCTCGCCGGGTTTATGGTCGTGCCCGTGATCGTCCCCGGCCTTCTTGCCGCCCGCCATCTCTTCCTTGCCGGCGGCCGGTTTCTTGCCGTGGTCGTGGCCGTCGTCGTCGCGGTCGCCCGCTGCCGGTTTGTCTTTGGGCGCCACGGTGGCGAGACCGCGCCCCCGGCGCAGCCGCTTCAGTTCGGCCTGCATCTCTTTCATTTTGCGCTCGCGCGCCTCGTCGCGCTCCAGCAGCTCCTTGACCGTCTGTTCCAGCAGCTTGAGGCGTTGCGCGCTGGTCTGCGCGACCGCCTGGGCGCTGAACGAGGCCGAAGCGACTGCGGTCAGCAGGGCGCCTGCCAGCGTAGACAGGACAAGGGGGCGGGCCCTGCGATGTCCGGTTTCATTTCGCATTTCCTCATCTCCCACACGCATTACTTGATAATATAATGTTCGATTGCTCTCGCGTTCCTGGCGGAGCAGCAGACGTCGCCGGCAGCCCTAGCCCGTGAGGCAGGCGCGCAGATTGGCGACGAGACGGTTCAGGAGGATTTCGTAGGCGCCCTTGCCGGCGGGCAGCGCGGCGCCGACCGGATCCAGCGTTCCGACCCTGGCAGACGTGCCCCGGACCAGGACATTGACGATTTTCGGCGTGAATTGCGGCTCGCGGAACACGCAGGACGCCCTGCGCGCGAGAATGTGCGACCGGATTTCGTAGAGGCGGCGCGGCGACGGCGCGCGGTGCGGATCGACAGTGATCGAGCCGGCCGGCGTCAGGCGGTAGCGTTTCTCGAAATACTGATAGGCGTCGTGGAAGACGATGTAGCGCTTCTTCCGGACCGGGCGGAGCGCCTTGGCGATCCCGTCGTCCAGCGCCTTCAGCCGGGTGATCGTCGCGGCCGCGTTGGCTCGGTAGGCGGCGGCGTTCGCCGCGTCGGCGCGGGCCAGCGCACCGGCGATCGCCCGGGTCATGGCGATCGCGTTGTGCGGGTCGAGCCAGATATGCGCGTCGATATCGGCGCGTTCCCCGTCATGGTCGTCATGGCCTTTGCCGGCCTCGTCCTTGTGGTCGTCGTCATGGTCCTTGTGGCCATCGTCCATATGGCCGTGATCGTCGTCGTGCCCCTCCCACAGCCCGCCTTCGCGCAGCTTGTAGAGCCGGACGCCCTTTGCATCCTGAAGCGGAACCGAAATCGCCTTCCCGGCCAGGTTCTTCACGATTTTCGCGACGGACTGCTCAAGCGCCGGTCCGGTCCAGACCACCACCCCGGCCTCGGACAGCAGGCGCGCCTGCGACGGCCTCAGGCTGACGCCGTGCGGCGATATCGAACCCTTGAGCAGCAGAGCCGGCGTTCCGATCCCGTCCATCACCGATGCAACCAGCGCATGGATCGGCTTGATGGTGGCCACGACCCGCGGCGCCTCGGCCCGCGCCGTCGCGCCGGCGGCGGCAAGGACCAGCGCGGGAACGACCAGGGCGGCGGTTCCGACGCGCGCATTCCAGGATTTCGGGCGGTTCATCGCCGATGCTCCGTCAGGCGGGTAATTCCTAATATGTTATAAGATAATATATTAGAGTGAGCAATCGACAATTATTGAAGCTGCCGGTGCGGCCATGCGCTGGCGTCCGGCCGTTTCCCGCTGGCCGACACCTTATGTCCGCCCGTCAGCGTCGCGCCCGCTCTTCTGTTCCGCTCGCAGGCGCTCCGCCGCCGTCGCTCCGCCGCCGTCGTTCCGCCGCCGTCGCGGCAAAAAAATCCTTGGCCCCGCGTTGCATCGCCCGCAAGCAACCGGCACATGCGGGCTTGAACGGGGAAAAGCATGACTGTGACGATGCGCGCCGCCTTTCTGGAGGGGCATGAGGGGATCGGCAGCCTGACGGTCGGCCGCCGGCCGAAGCCGGAACCGGGCCACGGCGAGGTGCTGATCCGGATCGCGGCGGCCGGCCTGAACCGGGTCGACCTCTACATGGCGAACGACGGCTCGGGCTTCCGCCACGGCCTGCCGCTCACGCTGGGCGTCGACGGCGCCGGCGTCATCGAGGCGCTCGGCCCCGGCTGCACGGCGCGCGGCGTCGGCGAACGGGTCGTGATCTACCCGGCGCGTTACGGGCTCGACGAGTTCACCCGGCGCGGCGACCAGATGCTGTCCTTCTCCCGCGCCATTCCCGGCGAGAATATCGACGGCTGCTTCGCCGAGTATATCGCGATGCCGGAGGCCTGCGCCTTCCCGATCGCCGACGATCTCGGATTTCTGGAGGCGGCGGTGCTGCCGACCGCCTATCTCACGGCCTGGCGCGCGGTGACGACGGCCGGCCGGGTGAACTCGGCGGACTGGGTGCTGATCCACGGCGTCGGCGGCGGCGGCTCGACGGCGGCCCTGCAGTTCTGCGCCATGCGCCGCGCCAGGACCATCGTCACCTCGTCGTCGGAGGCCAAGCTGGCGGCGGCGCGCGAACGCGGCGCGACGCATACCATAAACTACCGCGAGCAGGACGTGCTGGCCGAGGTGCGCCGGATCACCGGCCGGCGCGGCGTCGACGTCGTGATCGAGAATGTCGGCGCCGACACTTGGGGCACGTCGCTCAAGGCGCTGGTCGGCGGCGGGCGCCTCGTCGTGTTCGGCGCAACCACCGGGCCGAACCCGCCGGCCGATCTCCAGCGGGTCTTCATCCGCCAGCTGCACATCATCGGCGTGACCATCGGCAACTTCGAGGAGTTCCGCACCCTGGTCGACGCCGCCGAGCGCAAGCTGTTCGTGCCGGTGATCGACCGGGTCGTGTCGCTCGAGGAGGTGCCGGACGGCCTGGCCTATCTCGAATCCGGCCGGCAGACCGGCAAGATCGCCGTCGCCGTCGATCTCGCGCTGTGCGGATGACGTCCATCGATACGGCGCGCAAGCGCGCCTACTCGGGATGAGGAAATATTGCAGTGAGTGAGAGCGCCGAAACACCTTCCCCTCACCCTGAGTAGCTGCGAAGCGGCGTATCGAAGGGGGCTGAAGTTCGAAAGTTTTACTCCCGAACGCTTTCCGGCCGGCCGGCGCGGGCGGCCCAGTAGTCCCAGGCGCGCTTGAGCGGGTCGGCGCCGGTGTTGGTCGCCCAGGACCGCGCCATTTCGCCGGGGGACAGGAAGCGGATTTCGCCAAGCGGCCGGGCGGCGAGCAGGAGCGCCGCGTTGGTCTCGAGATAGATCGCCTTCATCACCGTGTCGCGCAGGCCGGCGCCGGCGACGACGCAGCCGTGGCCGCGCATCAGGGCGACGCCGTTGCCCGCGAGCGTCCGCGCCAGGTCTTCGCCCTGGTCCATGGTCGTGACCAGCATGTTGGTATCGCCGAACCGCTCGGCGATATCCCAGACCGGCACCGTGTCGCCGATGCCCGACGCCATATGGAAGACCGGCCGGAGCGGCGCGCCGGTCACCCCGAAGGGGATCACCGACAGGCTGTGATTGTGGACGATGCAGCCGACGTCCGGGCGCGCGGCATAGATCGCGCCGTGGATCGGCCGCTCGATATAGAGCGGGCGGCGCTCGCCGGCCGAAGGCCCGGCCGGCGCGCCGTCCAGGCCAAGTGTGACGATATCCGTTTCGTCGACCAGTTCCGGGCTGCGCGAGACCGAGATCAGGTAGCGGCCGGCGTCGTCCGGATCGCGCAGGCTGACATGGCCGAAACCGTCGACCACGCCTTCGTGCGCCAGGATCCGGTTGGCGGTGACCAGTTCGGCGATCAGCGCGTCTCTGCCGGTCATCGGCATCTCCCCCTTTTGGCGCCGGCTCGGACCGGCCTGCCCACCATAGCGCGGTCATCCCGCCGCTTGACAGGCCCCCGCCGGTCGCTACTTGTCCGCTGCGGGTCCCGCCGCGGGGCCTGCCGCATTTTCCCATACAGAGTCGACCACGCCGGGCGCTTTCGATGCATCCCTTTCGCACGCATACCTGCGGCGCGCTGCGCGCCGGAGACACGGGGCAGACGGTCCGCCTTTCCGGCTGGGTCCACCGCAAGCGCGATCACGGCAACCTGCTGTTCCTCGACCTGCGCGACCATTTTGGCGTGACCCAGTGCGTCGCCGAGACCGGCGATCCGGCTTTCGCGGTCATGGACGAGGTCAAGCTGGAAAGCGTGCTGACCGTGACCGGCCCGGTGGTCGGGCGCTCGGACGACACGGTCAACACGAACCTGCCGACCGGGCATGTCGAGGTGAAGGTCGCAGAAGCGCACGTCGAATCGGCCGCCGCGCCGCTGCCGCTCCAGGTCAACAGCGATACCGACTATGGCGAGGAGGTCCGCCTGCGCCACCGCTATCTCGACCTGCGGCGCGAAAAGATGCAGCGCAACATTGCGCTCCGCTCGGACGTCATCGCCTCGATCCGCCGGCGCATGATCGACCAGGGCTTCCGCGAGTTCCAGACGCCGATCCTGACCGCCGGCTCGCCCGAGGGCGCGCGCGATTATCTGGTGCCGTCGCGCCTCCATCCCGGCCGCTTCTATGCGCTGCCCCAGGCGCCGCAGATGTTCAAACAGCTGCTGATGATCGCCGGCTTCGACAGGTATTTCCAGATCGCGCCCTGCTTCCGCGACGAGGACGCGCGCGCCGACCGCTCGCCCGGCGAGTTCTACCAGCTCGATTTCGAGATGAGCTTCGTCACCCAGGAGGACGTGTTCGCCGCCCTGGAGCCGGTGCTGCACGGCGTGTTCGAGGAATTCGGCGACGGCCGGGCGGTGACCGCCCCGCCCTTTCCGCGCCTCCCGTTCGACGCGGCGATGCTGAAATACGGCACCGACAAGCCGGACCTGCGCAACCCCATCGAAATCGCCGACGTCACCGAGGCCTTCCGCGGCTCCGGCTTCAAGATTTTCGCCCGGCTGATCGAGCAGGGCAGCGTCGTGCGCGCGATCCCGGGGCCGGGCGCCGGCAGCCGCGCCTTCTGCGACCGGATGAACGGTTGGGCGCAGGACGAGGGCAAGCCGGGCCTCGGCTATATCTTCTGGCGCGACGGCGCGGGCGCCGGGCCGATCGCCAACAATATCGGGGCGGACCGCGTCGCCCAGATTGCCGAGGCCACCGGGGCGGGCGACGGCGACGCCGTCTTCTTCGTCTGCGACAAGCCCAAGGCCGCGGCCGAATTTGCCGGCACCGTGCGCACGAAGGTCGGCGAGGATCGCGGCCTGATCGCGCAGGACCGGTTCGACTTCTGCTGGATCGTCGATTTCCCGATGTACGAGATCGACGAGGCGACCGGCCGGCTCGATTTCAGCCACAACCCCTTCTCCATGCCCCAGGGCGGGCTGGAGGCGCTGGAGCGGGACGATCCGCTGACCATCAAGGCCTTCCAGTACGACATCGTCTGCAACGGCGTGGAGCTGTCGTCCGGCGCGATCCGGAACCACCGGCCGGAGATCATGGTCAAGGCGTTCGAGATCGCCGGCTATTCGGCGGCCGACCTGGAAGAGCATTTCTCCGGCATGCTGAATGCGCTGAAATTCGGGGCGCCGCCCCATGGCGGCTCGGCGCCGGGCATCGACCGCATCGTCATGCTGCTCGCCGACGAGCCCAACATCCGCGAGGTCATCGCCTTCCCGATGAACCAGCAGGCCGAGGACCTGATGATGAGTGCACCGGCCGAGGCGCCGGGGGAGCGGCTGCGCGAATTGCATCTCCGGCTGCAGATGCCGCCCAAAGCGAAAGCACAATAGGGCGTACTCGCCGAATTGCCCGACGATATCGGGCTTTGCCCCGATTGCTGCACGGCTTATCCTGCACGGGTGGGTTCCGGCCCCGGCCCGGGTTGCCGCCGGATTGCCGGAATTCCCAACGGGCGAACGATGCAGCAGTTTTCCTCGATTAGAGCCGTAGCGGCCTGCCTCGCAGCGCTCTGGTCGCTACCGTTGGCAAGTGGAGCGGTCGCCGAGGGTCTGGAGGAACTGGCCGGCCGCCAGTCCCCGCACAAGGCGATCTATGCCCTGGCGGTCGACCGGGTGCGCTCCGCCGCCAATCTCGCCCACGCCGAGGGCGCCATTTTCTATGAATTCCACGAGACCTGCACGGCCTGGCGGATACGCCAGCGGTTCAAGCTCCGCATTACGCGCAACGACCGGGAGGCGGAGGAAACCGAAACCAACTCCATCCTGGTCGAGGCGCGGAACGGCCGGCGCCTGTCATTCTCGGTTGTGACGTCTTCCGACGGCACCGTCACGGAACGGCTCTCGGGCGTCGCCACACTCGGCCGGGCAGGGGCGCCGGGCGTCGTCGAAATCCGCGAACCGGAACCGGCCCGGATCGCCTTGCCGGCCGGCACCGTCTTCCCGACCCGACATTTTCTCGAAATCGTCCGCGCCGCCGAACGGGGCCGCCGGTCGATCTGGTCGACGGTGTTCGACGGATCGGAAGAAGGCGGCCGGCACAGCGGCATCAACGTCGTGATATTGGGCAGCAGGCCTTCGCCGGGCGTCGCGGAGCCGAGGCCCATACTGCGTCGGCCCGGCTGGCTGATGCGGGTCTCCTATTTTGCGCCGGAAGCGGCGGACCGCCGCCCGACCTACACATTCCGTGCGCATTTCACCGACAGCGGCGTTGCGCGCGACATGGTGCTCGATTACGGCGCCTTTTCCCTGACCGGCACCCTCAAGGCGATCGAGCCGCTCGCGCGGCCGGAGTGCTGAGGCGCGCAGGTCAATCGCGCTGCCGGCCGGGTGCGCGCAGACTCCTGCCTTTCGCGATAGCGTCGCCGCCGAGTTTGTCCCGCACGGCATCGATGGCGTGTTCGGCCGCGGCGCGTTTGCGGGCGTCGGCGTCGAGCAGGTCTGCCGCGGCGTCTTCGGCGGGCGACAGGTCGCTCAGGCCGATACCGATCAGCCGGAAGGCAGTGCCGTCGCATTCGCCGTCGAGCATGGGGAGGGCGGCCCGGTACATGTCTTCGGCAAGCTGGGTCGGTGCGCCGGTCTGACGGCGGCGGGTCCGTGTCCGGAACCCGGCGGTCTTCAGTTTCAGGGTCAGGGTGCGGCCGGCGAGGCCGGCGGCTTTCATGCGGCGCGAAACCGTTTCGCACAGCGGCCAAAGCCGGGCCTCGAGGGCCGCCGCGTCGGACAGATCTTCGTTGAAGGTGGTCTCCGATGAAACGCTTTTCGCTTTGCCGCCGCGATCGATCCGGCGGCTGTCCTCGCCGCGCGAGAAATTGTAGAGGCGGCTGCCCAGGCTGCCGTAACGGGACAGGAGATCCCGTTCCTCCATCGCCTGAAGCTGCCCGACCGTTCGGATGCCGTCGCGCGCCAGCTTTCGGCGCATTGCCTTGCCGACGCCCCAGACGATGCCGACCGGCTGCGCAGCCAGAAATCCCTTCGCCTCGGCCCGGCCGATGACCGAAAAGCCGCGCGGCTTGTCGAGGTCGGAAGCGACCTTGGCGAGGAACTTGTTGTAGCTCAATCCCACCGAAGCGGTCACGCCGGCCTCCCGCTCGATGCGCCGGACCAGCCCGGCCAGCACCACTGCCGGCGGCGCGCCGTGCAGCCGTGCCGTTCCGGACAGGTCGAGAAAGGCCTCGTCGATGGAAACCGGTTCGACTGCCGGGGTGAGATCCTCCATCATGCGGCGGATTTCCCTGCCGACCCCTTGGTATTTCGCCATGTCGGGCCGGATTACCACGGCTTCGGGGCAGGCCTTGAGCGCCTTGAACATCGGCATCGCAGAATGGATCCCGTGGATACGGGCGACATAGCAGGCGGCGGAGACCACACCCCGCCGTCCGCCGCCGACAATCACCGGCCTGTCGCGCAGCGCCGGATCGTCGCGTTTCTCGACGCTGGCGTAAAAGGCGTCGCAATCGATATGGGCGATGGCGAGTTCGAACAGCTCGTCGTGACAAACGATGCGCCGGCCGCCGCAAGCCTGGCACCGGCCGGGGGCAACGGCAGCGCCCTTCGCACCAGCCTCGACGGGCACGGTATCGCAATCGCGGCAAAAGGCGGTCATCGGCGGCGTCGCGTCACCCGTTACACGGCGCGCAGCCTATCACATTCCCGGCGGGCCGGCCCCCGGCCCGAAAAGCAAAAGCGCCACCGGGACCGGCGGCGCTTCCTGCCGTTTCGCGATCCGGCGGACCGGGCGGTCCGCCTCCACGTTATTTGATCCTGGTTTCCTTGAACAGCACATGCTTGCGCGCCACCGGGTCGTATTTCTTCTTTTCCAGCTTCTCCGTCGTGTTCTTGGGGTTCTTGAACGTAACGTAGAAGTAGCCGGTGTCGGCCGTGCTGACGAGCTTGATCTGCTGCGTGTTGGGGCGCTTGGGCATGGTTCGAATACTCCGCCCGTCAGCCGTTCGGGCGCCGGGTTCGAGGAGGGTAGTGTCAGGGCGCAGAACATAGGGACCCCCCTGCGCCTGTCAACCGGATGCCGGGAGCGGGCCTACCGCAGGTTTGTCGCGTCGACAGGGCTGTCCTCGGCGCGTTCCCGCCCCGTCGAAGCGCGATCGGGTTCCGGCGCCGAGGCCGCCAGGGCCAGCCGGTACAGGCGCGGAGTCGACAGCAGGCGCCGGGCGATTTCCAGTTCCACATCCGGCTCGCCGCCCAGGGCGCGCGCCGGGCAGGCCGCACGAAGGACGCGGACGCTTTCGGAATTCGGTTCGATTTGCCGGCGCCAGGTTTGGAACGCGGCGGCCGGCGCGGTCTCGCCGGCAATCAGCCGGGCGATGGCCCGTTCCGCCGCGCCGGCATTCCGCCGGTCGCTTCCGCTGCAAATGTTCGGCCTTACGCCCAGTCCCTGCAACGTGTAGCCCGATGGCGCGTGAAAGCGCGACCAGGTCAGGATTATTTCGCCCCTGTTGGGCAGGGAAGCGACACTCTGGACTGTGCCCTTGCCGAAGGAATTGCTGCCCACGACGACCGCGCGGCCATTGTCCTGCAACGCTGCGGCGAGGATTTCCGAAGACGATGCGGTGCGGCTGTTTACCAGCACGACGATCGGCTTGCCGCGCAAGACATCGCCATAGCGGGCGTCGTAGCGTCGGCGGCTCTTCGGATGGCGGCCGCGGGATTCCATGATCTCACCGTCGTCCAGGAACAGGTCCGATATCAGGATCGCCTGTTCCAGCAGCCCGCCCGGGTTGTTGCGCAGATCGAGGATTGCGCCGCTCAGCTTGCGCTTGCCGATCTTCGTGCGCAGCCGCGCCACGGTATCCGATGTCTTTCGGGCCGTGTCGTTGCCGAACCGGACGATCCGGAGATAGACCGCATCGCCGGCGCGGCGCGCAATGACGGTCTGCGGCACGATGAACGCGCGGGTCACGTTGATCGTGAGCGGCAGTTTTCGCGCAACGCGCCGGACCGTCAGCCGGACTTCGCTGCCGCGCGGGCCGCGCAGGCGCCGCACGACATAGTTCAGGCTCTTGCCCCGAAGCGGGACGCCGGCGATTGCCGCAATGATGTCATTGTCCTTGAGTCCGGCCTTGTCGCCAGGTGTGCCGGGCATTACCGAAATGACCCGCGCGACACCATTCTCGGCGCGGATGGTAACGCCTATGCCGCCGTACCCCTCGCGCAAGGCGCGGTTTTCCCGGGCTTCGGCAGGGGTCGAATAGCGGGAATAGCGGTCGAGGGACAGCAGAGCCGCGCGGAAGACGGCGCGATAGACCTCTTCCGGCTGGGCATTGCGGATTTTTACCGACCGCTTTCCAGCGATTTCGAAGGCGCGCACGGTGACCCCGGCCCAGCCGCGAATGTCGTCGGTCGGCGGCTGCTCCAGGAACGCCACGACCGCGCCGCCGTGCTGGATGGCGATCCTGTCGCCCGACGGAACCGCCTGCATCTTCGGGTCGATCTTCGTCATGCCTTTCAGGCCCGACAACGCAACGACCCGGACCGGTATGTCGCGGATATAGCGGGTTTCGATGAACCGGTAGCCTGCGCCGATCACCGCTTCGCCGCCTTCGGAGAGAGGCGCTGAAGCAAGATCGCCGCGGCTCGCGCAGGCCGTTGCCGCGACCAGAAGAAAGGCGATGAGGTATCGCAAGCTCCAGCGCGTCATGAAGCGCCCGATCGATCGTCCGTTGAATTCTTCGGCCCGGTCATACCGTGCCATGCGGTTTTCCGCATTTCATCCCTTGCGGGCGCAGGGTGCGCCGAAACGCCGATCCTGCCCTCGCCCGGCCATACGCGAATTCCTGCATGCGGAAGGATTCGCACACTTTGCTGAATTGTCAATCGCTTTCTAACAGTATTTCTCCGGTATTTCAATAGGTTGAAAGATTTGGTTAAATTGTGTCTTTAATGTCTTAACTATTTTCGCCCGGATTCTGCCTGTCGTTTGCGTCTATGCTTCGGCGTTTTTCCGCCCTCCAGCACGTCGAACAACAGTCCGCCGGTCACCGGAACGGCGTCGCGCAGCCGCACCTGCACCGTCTCGCCGATCTGTACGGCGAGGTTCCGGTTTGCGGCGCCGGATCGGCGCCTCCCCGAGCGGGAACGAAAACGGGCGTCGGGTATCCGGCTCATGGGTATCAGCCCGCTGGCGCCGTTCTCGACAAGAGTGACGAACAGGCCGGCCCGGGTGACGCCGGAAACGGTTGCGTCGAATGCGGCGCCGATCCGGTCTTGCATGAAAGCGGCCATGTAGCGGTCGGCGGCATCGCGTTCCGCCGCCATGGCCCGGCGTTCGGCAGAGGATATCCGCTCGCCCCAATCCCGCATTGCGCCTTCTGCGCCGGCCGGCAATCCGTCGCCTCGGCTGCCGGCCCGGCTCTCGGCGAGACCGCCGACAATGGCGCGATGCACCAGCAGGTCGGCATAACGGCGGATCGGCGAGGTGAAATGGGCATAGCGCGGCAGGGCAAGGCCGAAATGGCCCCGGTTCTCCGGGCTGTAGGCCGCCTGGCTCTGGGCGCGCAGGATCAACTCGTGGATTGTCCGGCCCTGGGGCAGCCCGGCGGTCTGCGCCAGGATGCGGTTGAGGTCGGCCGGCCTCAAGCCGCTTGCCGGCAGCGGCACGCCCATATCGCGCAGGGCCAGCTTCAGGGTTTCCAATCCGTCGGCCGCAGGCGGCTCGTGGATCCGGTACATGCAGGGCTTGCCGCGATGCGCCAGGTGCTCGGCCGCCGCCACGTTGGCGGCGATCATGAACTCTTCGATCAGACGGTGGCTGTCGTAGCGCGGCGCCGCGCGGATGTCGGTGACACGGCCGGCCTCGTCGAGCCGAATTTGCCGCTCCGGAAGGTCGAGCTCCAGCGTCTCGCGGTCGGCCCGCGCTGCAGCGAGTGCGGTGTAGGCGCCGTAAAGCGGTGTTATGACCGATGCAAGCAACGGCGTCGTCGCCGGGTCCGGATCGCCGTCGCGGGCGCGCTGCACTTGTTCGTAGGTCAGCCGGGCCGCCGAGCGCATGACAGCGCGCTCGAACCGGTGCCGGACCGGCCTGCCGCGGGCATCGATCGCAAGATGCGCGGCCACGCAGGCCCGATCCTCGTCCGGGCGCAGGGAACAGAGGTCGTTGGACAGGCGCTCCGGCAGCATCGGCACGACCCGGTCGGGAAAATACACCGAGTTGCCGCGCTTGAGCGCTTCGAGGTCGAGCGGCCGGCCGGGCCGGACATACCGGGCGACATCGGCGATCGCGACAATCAGCTTCCAGCCGCCTGGATTGTCCGGCGCGGTATCCGCCCCGGCCCAGACCGCGTCGTCGAAATCCCGCGCATCCTCGCCGTCGATGGTGACCAGCGGAACGGCGCGCAGATCCTGCCGGCCGTCGTCCGACGCCGGTTCGAGCCGCGCCGCCTCGTCAAGCGCTTCCGGCGGAAAAGCGTGCGGGATGCCGTGGCTGTGGATGCAGATCAGGCTGACCGAATGCGGGCCGGCCGCCGAGCCGAAATTCTCCGCGACCCGGCCGAGCCGCGGGCCCAGCGGCTTGCCGGGAACGATCTCGACCTCGACCAGATCGCGGTCCCGGGCCTCGCCTTCCATCCCGCGCGGGATCGCAATCTCGTGGCGCGCGCGCCGGTCGGTCGGGATCAGCCGGCCGCCGAACGGGCCGCCGCCGGTGTCTGCGCTGAAGATGCCCAGCACCCGGCCCGGCGCGCGGTCCAGCCGCTTCATGGTGCGGGCGGTCCAGGTGCCGTCCGGTGATCCCGAAAGGCGCGCCAGAACCCGGTCGCCGACACCCGGCGGGCGGCCGCGTTCCGGCAGCAGCCGGATCGGCGGCGGTGCGCCCTCGCCGTCCCAGCGGAGCGGCGCCGCCATCACGTCGCCGTCGCCGGTGACCGTCGTCACCTCGATCGCCGTCACCTCGGGCAGCGCGCCGGCCGGCCGGTGCCGCCGGCGCTCCGGCAGCAGGCCTTCTTCTTTCATCTCCTTCAGCAGGTCGCGCAGGCGGACGCGGTCGGGGCCGGCCAGACGGAATGCCCGGGCGATTTCGCGCTTGCCGACCGGGGCGTCGCTCTCGCGGATGAACTCGAGCACCTGGTCGCGGGTCGGAAAGGGGGCGGCGCCCCTCGGCCTGGCGGATCGCTTGCCCGTCATGCTGTCTTCTTTCCGTGCCCGGCCCGCCGCGCCTGCAAGGCCATGCCGGCGCCCCGCATGGAACGCCGTGCCGGACTCATTCAGCGGCCGGGTTCGCCGATTTGGCGGGGCGCGGCTCCTTCGCCGCCGTCTTTTTCTTGGCCGGGTCTTTCCTGGCCGTCCGCTTCTTTCCGGCCGCCGGTTTCCGGCCGCCGGATTTCGCCAGTTTCGGCGCCAGCAGGGCGACGGCCTGTTCCAGCGTCACCGAGTCGACGGTCACGTCCTTGGGCAGACTGGCATAGGTGCGGCCGACCCTGACGAACGGGCCGTAGCGGCCGGCGCCGGTCGTGACGGGCGCCTTCTTCTCCGGATGCTCGCCGAGGGCGCGCTGTTCGCCGCCGTTGCGTTTCTGCCGGGCCTCCGCAAGCAAGGCGACGGCCCGGTTCGCGCCGATTTCGAACAGTTCCTCCCAGGAGTCCAGGTTCGCATACACGCCCTCGTTCCGGACATAGGGACCGTATCGTCCGATGGCGCCGGTAATGGGTTTGCCGTTGGCCGGATGGGTTGCGATGTCGCGCGGCAGGGACAGCAGTTTCAGCGCGATCGCGAGATCGACCGAGTCCGGGTCCAGCCCGCGTGGCAGGGAAGTCCGTTCCGGCTTGTCGGTTTCCGCGGCTCCGGCGCGTTGGACATAGGGGCCGTAGGGGCCGGTCTTCAGCTCGATCGCTGCGCCGCTTGCCGGGTCCGCGCCGAGGTTGCGGTCGCCGGAAACCGCGGCGGCTTCTCCGACGCTGCCATCGACCACCGCAAGCGGACGGGTGAAACGGCAGGCCGGATAGTTGGAGCAGCCTATGAAACCCCCGTTGCGCCCGATCTTCAGGCCGAGCCGGCCGCCGTCGCAAGCCGGGCAGCCGCGCTGGTCGGCGCCATCCTCGCGGGACGGGAAGAAATGCGGACCGAGCGCTTCGTCCAGCGCGTCGATCACCCGTGTCCGGTCCAGTTCCATCGCATCTGCTATCGAGGCGCTGAAGGCGGTCCAGAAATCGTGCAGCAGTTTCTTCCAGTCGGTCCGGCCGTCCGAGACGATGTCGAGCTTTTCCTCCAGGCCGGCGGTAAACCCGTATTCGACATAGCGGCCGAAGAAATTGGTCAGGAAGCTGGTAACCACCCGGCCGCGGTCTTCCGGATGGAAGCGCCGGCGGTCCAGGCGGACATAGTCGCGATCCTGCAGCACCTTGAGAATCGAGGCGTAGGTCGAGGGCCGGCCGATGCCCAGTTCTTCGAGCCTCTTGACCAGGCTGGCTTCGGTATAGCGCGGCGGCGGCTGGGTGAAATGCTGCGCCGGGCGCACCGCTGTCCGGTCCACGGCCTCGCCATCCCGGATTTCCGGCAGCATCCGGTTCTCGTCGTCCGGCTTGTCCCGTTCCCGTTCGGGGTCGCGGTCCGCAGGTTCGTCCCGGCCTTCGCGGTAGAGCTTCAGAAAACCGTCGAACCTGATCGTCGATCCGGCGGCGCGCAGCCGGGTCATCCGGTTGGCGCTGGCGATATCGGCCGTCACCTGGTCGAGCACGGCACTCGCCATCTGGGAGGCGACGGTGCGTTTCCAGATCAACTCGTAAAGCTTTGCCTGCTCGGCTGTCAGGTGGCGGGACATATCGGCCGGCCGGCGGAACAGGTCCGTCGGCCGGATCGCCTCATGCGCTTCCTGGGCATTCTTTGCCTTCGTCCGGTATTGGCGCGGGCTGGCCGGCAGATAATCGCCGCCATAGTCGCGCTCGATCAGACGCCGGCAGCCGCCGATCGCTTCGCCGGACAACGACGTCGAATCGGTGCGCATGTAGCTGATCAGGCCGACGGTCTCACCGCCGATATCGACGCCTTCGTAGAGGCGTTGGGCGGTGCGCATGGTCCGGTCTGCGCTCATGCGCAGTTTTCGCGACGCCTCCTGCTGCAGGGTGGAGGTCGTGAACGGCGCCGCCGGATTGCGGCGGACCTGTTTGCGTTCGACACCGGCGCAGGCAAAGGCTGCCGCTTCGATCGCCGCGACCGCGGCCCCGGCCTGGGCTTCGCTGGCGATGGCGAGTCGATCCAGCTTCTTGCCGTCGAGATGGGTGAGGCGCGCGGTAAAGCGGTCGCGCCGCGGGGTCAGGAAATCGGCATCGACCGTCCAGTATTCCTGCGACTGGAAGCGCTCGATCTCGTCTTCGCGCTCGCAGACCAGCCGCAGGGCGACCGACTGGACCCGGCCGGCCGAGCGCGCGCCCGGCAGTTTGCGCCACAGCACCGGCGAAAGATGGAAGCCGACCAGATAATCGAGCGCCCGGCGCGCCAGATAGGCGTCGACCAGATTCCGGTCGATCGGGCGTGGATTTTCCATGGCCTGGCGGACCGCGTCGCGCGTGATCTCGTGAAAGACGACGCGGCGGACGTCGAGGTCTTTCAGCCCGTGTTTCTGCCGGAGCAGTTCCAGCACGTGCCACGAGATCGCTTCGCCTTCCCGGTCCGGGTCGGTGGCCAGAACCAGGCTGCCGGCTTGTCTGGCCGCCCCTGCGATGTCGGCGATCCGCTTCTTCGACTTGGCATCGACCTGCCATGTCATGGCGAACCCGGCTTCGGGATCGACCGAGCCTTCCTTCTCGGCGAGGTCGCGGACATGGCCGTAGCTCGCGAGCACGCGCCAGCCGGCGCCGAGATACTTGTTGATGGTTTTCGCCTTGGCCGGGGATTCGACGACGACGACGTTCATGGCGGTTCGATCATCCGTTTACGGGCGATGCGGTCGCCGCACCGGCCGGCCCCGCAAATGGGACCGTGGCGTCGCGGCGTCAAGCATTTCACTGTTTCCCCTGCGATCGGCATGGCAATTCGGACATTATTGTCCGATTTCGCTCAACATTCGGAAAATCGCGACCTATATTCTGTGCGATGAAGTGCAGGGACTTTATCGCACGGGTGCAGGTGATCGGCCGGGCGCGTGGCGTCCCGGTCCGTATCGATACCAAACGCGGCAAAGGAAGCCACATCATCGTTATTACGGCGCTCGCAAGACGGTCGTTAAGGACCGACGTAAGGAACTCGGATCAGGCCTGTTGTCCGCCATGCTTCGCCAATTGGGACTGAACCGGGACGATTTCCGTTAGAGCTATCGGAAGGATAGTGCAATGCGATTTACCTATCCCGCCGTACTGAGGCGAACCGGACCGGACGAGATCGTCGTTTCATTCCGCGACCTGCCGGAGTGCCTGACCTCCGGCGGCGACATTGCCGAGGCCCTTACCGAGGCGGCCGATGCCCTCGAAGAAGCTATCGCAGGTCGAATCGACGACACTGAATCGCTTCCCGTACCCAGCCCGCGGCGTGCCGGCGAATACCTGGTCGCCGTACCTGCCGAAACTGCGGCCAAGGCGGCTCTGGCGGTCGCGCTGCGCGAGAGCGGCGTCACCCGGGTCGCCTTGGCGGCCCGTTTGGGCGTTGATGAAAAAGCCGTACGCCGGATGCTCGATCCGCGCCATCGCAGCTCGGCCAACCGGATTCACAAGGCGTTGCATGCGCTCGGCCGCGAACTCGTCGTCGAGACTTACGCCGCCTGAGACGCCCCCCGATTTCCGGCTACGGGAGCAAGCGTCAGGTTCCCGGCGGCCGGTCTGGCAGCGTTCCTGCATTCCGGATTTACACCGCCACCAGCGCGACGCGGTTGCCGGGATGGCGTTCGAGCCTGCCGGCCAGTTCCAGTTCGAGCAGGGCCGCGGCGACGGCCGCGGAATCGTCGCCGAACTCGCGCACCAGGTCGTCGATCGGAGTCGGCGCCGGCGACAGGAAATCGGCGAGCGAGCGGCGGGCGTCGGCGACCTCCGGGTCTGCCGCCTGGAGCGCTGCGTCCGGCGCCGGTTCGGCTGTCGCAGCGCGGTCCGGCGGTTCGCGCAATCCGGGTTGCAGGACCTGCAGGATATCCGCCGCGCTTTCGGTCAGGACGGCGCCGTCGCGCAACAGGCCGTTGGCTCCGGTGCAGCGAGGATCGAGCGGCGAGCCGGGCACGGCGAACACGTCGCGGCCCTGCTCGCCGGCGCATCGGGCCGTGATCAGCGAGCCGGAGCGCGCCGCCGCCTCGACAACCAGCACGCCGCTGGCGATGCCCGAAACGATCCTGTTGCGGCGCGGGAAATGGCGGCCTTGGGGCTTTGTGCCGGCCGGCTGCTCCGCCAGGATCGCGCCGCGCCGCGCAATATCCTCCATCAACTCTTCATGCTCCGGCGGGTAGCAGACGTCTATCCCGCCGGCGACCACGGCAATTGTGCCCGATTCCAGCGACCCGGCATGGGCCGCGGCATCGATGCCGCGCGCCAGGCCGGAGGCGACGGTAACGCCGGCGGCGCCGAGATCCTGCGCGATCGTGCGCGCGAACCGCTTGCCGTTGGACGATGCGTTGCGCGCGCCGACGATGGCGACGACCGGGGCGCTGGCAAGCGCCGCCTCGCCCCGGACAGCGATCACCGGCGGCGCATCCTCGGTCGTCGCCAGCCGCCAGGGATAGTCGGGCTCCTGCGCGGCAACCAGCCGTGCGCCGGCCTTGCGGGTGGCGCCGATTTCGGTTTCCGCCGCCGCGACAGAGGCGATGCGCACCGGGTTCGTCCGGCCGCCGCGGCGCGACAGGTCCGGCAGGGCGTCGAGCGCGTCCGCCGCCGAGCCGAAATGGCGCAGCAGGTGCCAGAAGGTGACCGGGCCGACATTCTCGCTGCGGATCAGCCGCAGCCAGCCGATCCGCTCGTCATCCGTCAGCGCCTGGCGATGGCCGAATTCCATGGGTGCTCGATGTCAGGTTGTTTGTTCATAAAATGTTCCACAATCCTTTTTGACGGTCAAGGGTGATGCGATTTTGACAATTTTTGTGAAAATAGTTAACTCTTGAAATTAGGATGAATGTACCTTTAACTATATATAGTTACTGTGTCGCATTTGGGATTATGGCTATGTCAAAATACGATCCCCTGGCGGACCATCTGATCGCATCCGGGCGGACAGCTGTGCCGATGACTTTTGGAGAAATCGAAAGAATCATCGGTGGGAAGTTGCCGCCGTCCGCGTTCAAACACAGGCCCTGGTGGTCCAACAATCCGTCCAACAGCGTCATTACCGATGCCTGGCTCAAGGCGGGATACAAGTCGACCAAAGTCGACGTACCAGGCTGCAAGCTGGTGTTTCGAAAATTCTCACAGGACGGAATTACCCGTGAAGACGGCGGCAGTGGGGCAGCCGTCGGCGGTTCGGCCGCCGAAGTGGCGCCAGCTTCGGCAAGAGCGCCAGGTGCGGGTTTCTTTCAGAGCATTTACGGCGCGCTCAAAGGCACGGTCACGGTACGGCCCGGGACCGATCTTACCGCGCCCGACAGCACGGAATGGGACGCGGGACGGTAACCGGCGATGACCGAATTTCTGCTCGATACCTGCGCGGCAATCTGGATCGCAAACGGCGATCCGATTCGGGAACCGGGAGCCGGCGCGCTTCGCGATGCACGCGAAGAGACCACAAGACTTCTCCTTTCTCCGATGACCGCTTGGGAGGTCGCCATGCTGGAAGCAAAGGGGAAACTGGCGCTCACGATCAGCCCGGAAGTCTGGTTCAACCAGTTTTGCGATCTGCCTGGGGTAGTGCTCGCAGAGTTGCCTCCCGCAGTGCTGATCGCTTCCTGCAACCTGCCCGGTTTGCCGCCCGCCGATCCGGTGGACCGGATAATGGTCGCAACGGCGCGGGCTTACGGCTACACGCTGGTGACCCGCGACCGTCACCTGCTCGACTATGGCGGGGAGGGCCATGTCGCGGTCTTGGCTTGCTGATCGGACACGTCACCTCCCGCCGATCCTCGGTTCCTCGCCGCGCAGCAGGCGGCGGATGTTGGCGGCGTGGCGGATCCAGATCATGACGGCGAGCAGGCCGGCGACCTCCGCCATCTGATGGTAGAGGACGGGGCTGCCCGGGTCCGGCGCGCCGAGCCAGCCGAGAGCCTTGGCGCCAATGGGCGCCGCCAGGAACGCCGCCAGCGCCGACAGGCTTGAGATGCGCGAGAGCCCGGCGACGAGCAGCCAGGTCAGGCAGGCCAACGCACCGACCGGCCAGCAGCCGGCCAGCAGGACGCCGAGCGCCGTCGCGACGCCCTTGCCGCCCCGGAACCCGAGCCAGACCGGAAACAGGTGGCCGAGGAACGCGCCGGCGCCGGCAGTCACCGCGATGTCCGGCCCGTACAGGCCGTGGGCAATCAGCAGCGCCGCGGCGCCCTTGCCGCCGTCCAGCAGCAGGGTCGCCAGCGCCAGTCCCTTGCTGCCGGTGCGCAGCACGTTGGTCGCGCCGATATTGCCGGAGCCGATGGTGCGCAGGTCGCCCTTGCCGGCGAGCCGGGTCAGCGCCAGGCCGAACGGGATCGAGCCGAGCAGATAGCCGGCCGCCAGCGCCGAGAGCAGGTAGGGCCAGGTGAAGGCCCAGCTGATCGGATCCGGCATCGCCCCAGATCGTCCCTACGTCATCCGGTCGTGCAGCACCCGCCCTTCGACGACGGTGCGCATCGCCACGCCCTGGACCGGCAGGTTCTCCCAGGGCGCGTTCTTCGACTTGCTGAGGAAGGCGTCGGGATCGATGCGCCAGGGCTTGTCCGGATCGATCAGCACCAGGTCGGCCGGCGCGCCCTTGCGCAGCCTGCCTTCGCCGAGGCCGAGGATTGCGGCCGGGCCGGCGGTCAGCTTGCCGAGCAGATCCGCCATGCCGAGCCGGCCCTTGTGGACCAGCGCCAGGCTGAGCGGCAGCAGCGTTTCCAGCCCGACGATGCCGTCTTCGGCCTGGGCGAAGGGGACGCGCTTGCTGTCCTGGTCGTGGGGCGCGTGATCGCTGGCGATGGCGTCGACGGTGCCGTCGGCCAGCCCCTCGACGATGGCGTCCCGGTCTTCTTCCGTGCGCAGCGGCGGCGACAGCTTGGCGAAAGTCCGGTAGTCGCCGATCGCGGTCTCGTTGAGGGTGAAATAGGGCGGGGCGGTATCGCAGGTCACCGGCAGCTCGCGCGCCTTGGCGCGCCGGATCGCCTCGACCGCCTCCCGGGTCGAGAGATGCGCGGCGTGATAACGCCCGCCGGTCGCTTCGACGAGGCGCAGGTCGCGCTCGATGGTCATGACCTCGGCGACCCGCGGAATGCCCCGCAGGCCGAGGCGCAGCGCCATCTCGCCGCCGTTCATGACGCCGTTCTCGGCAAGCGCGGGATCTTCGGGATGCTGGACGATGAGCAGGCCGAACGTCCGCGCGTAGTTGAGCGCGCGCTGCATGACCCGCGAATTGGCGATCGCCCGCGTGCCGTCGGTAAAGGCGAGGGCGCCGGTCTCGGCCAGCAGGCCCATTTCGGTGAGTTCGCGCCCGGCCATGCCGACAGTTGCGGCGGCGTAGCAGAACACCTTGGTCGCCTTGGCCTCCCGGGCGCGCCGGGCGACGAACTCGACGCCGGCGACGTCGTCGATCACCGGGTCGGTGTTGGGCAGGCAGACCATGGTCGAGACGCCGCCGGCGCCGGCCGCGGCGCTTGCCGTTCCGATGGTCTCCTTGTGCTCTTCGCCGGGTTCGCGCAACTGCGTGCGCATGTCGACCAGGCCAGGCGCCAGGATCAGGCCCCTGCAATCCACCACGTCGACCGAGGGCGGCGGCGCATCGCTGAACAGCCGCGGCCCGAGATCGGCGATGACCCCGCCGCTCGTGACCAGCGCGCCCGGTTCGTCCAGGCCGCTTGCCGGGTCGATCAGCCGGGCGTTGACGTAGGCGACCGTGCCGTTGCGTTCGCCCCCATGATGCTTGCCCCCGTGGTGTTTGCCGGTTCCCGCCATCATCCGTCTTCCAGCCTGGGCAGGTTGCGGGTCAGCACCTCCAGGCAGGCCATGCGCACGGCGACGCCCATCTCGACCTGCTCCTGAATGGCGCTGCGGCCGATATCGTCGGCGACCTCGCTGTCGATCTCGACGCCCCGGTTCATCGGGCCGGGATGCAGGATCAGCGCATCCGGTTTCGCGTTGGACAGCTTCTGCCGGTCCAGTCCGAAGAAGCGGAAATATTCCCGGATCGACGGCACACAGCTGCCCTGCATCCGCTCGAGCTGGAGGCGCAGCATCATCACGATGTCGGCGTCCCTCAGGCCGAGCGCCATATCGTGGAACACCTCGACGCCGAAGCGCTCCATCGCGCCGGGGACCAGCGTCGGCGGGCCGATGACCCGGACCCGCGCGCCCATGGTGTGCAGCAGATAGATATTGGAGCGCGCCACCCGGCTGTGCATGACGTCGCCGCAGATGGCGACGGTCAGGCCCTGGAGCCGGCCCTTGCGGCGCCGGATGGTGACGGCGTCGAGCAGCGCCTGGGTTGGGTGTTCGTGGGCGCCGTCGCCGCCGTTGACGACCACGCATTCGACCTTCTGGGACAACAGCTTGACCGCGCCGCTTTCGGGATGCCGGCAGACCAGCACGTCCGGGTGCATGGCGTTGAGGGTGAGCGCCGTATCGAGCAGCGTCTCGCCCTTCTTGATGGAGCTGTGCTCGACCGCCATGTTGACGACGTCGGCGCCCAGGCGCAGCGCCGCAAGCTGGAACGATGTGCGGGTGCGCGTCGAGGTCTCGAAAAACAGGTTGATGACCGTCCGGCCGCTGAGCGCCTTGCCGGGTGCGCGCGCGCTGCGGTTGCGTTCGGCATAATGGTCCGACCGGTCGAGCAGCAGGCTGATTTCTTCGGCCGACAACCCCTCGATGCCCAGCAGGTTGCGATGCCGGAAATCGACGTTCGGGTTTTTCAGCGCGGCGACCATTAAAGCCCTCTTATAGGCGCGCCGCGCGGGAGAGGGAAGGCGGCATCAGGACGGCGCCGGACCGCCGCCGCGTCCGGCGCCCCCGATCTGGCGTTCCCGCGCCCAGATATAGAGACCGGCCAGCACGACGATGCCGGCGCCGATAACGGTCACGGCGTCCGGGTAGTTGCCGAACATGACGATCCCGGCGAGCGCCGCCCAGATCAGAATGGTGTAGGTGAACGGCGCGAGCAGCGAGGCTTCGGAGCGGGAAAACGCGATAATCAGCAGGAACTGGCCGGCGCCCGCCGTAAAGCCGCAGCATGCCAGCCACAGCCAGGCGAGCGGCGTCGGGCTCTGCCACAGGACCGGCATGAGGACAGAAGCGGCGGCCATGCCGACGACCGGAGTCCAGAACATCGTGGTGAGGGGATCGTCGTCGGCGGCCACGGCCCGGGTAATGAGCTGGTAAAAGGCGAAACTGACGGAGGCGCCGAGCGACAGCAGCATGGCCCACTGGAAGGCGCCGTCCGGCCGCATGATGATCAGCACGCCGGCGAAGCCGAGCGTGACCGCCGCCCAGCGCCGCGGCCCGACCTTCTCGCCCAGGAACAGGAAGCCCAGGATAACCACGATCAGCGGCCCGGCATACATGATGGACGCCGCGGTCGCGAGGGTCAGGAAGGAGAGGCCGGCGAAGAACAGCGAATTGGTACCGTACAGGATGGCCGAGCGCAGGAGTTGCAGGCGCGGCCGGTTCGGCCGGACCCTCTCGCGGTATCGGGGTAGCAGGAACAGCGGCAGGAAGGCGATCCAGTGGAAGAACATGCGCCCCCAGGTGATCTGGAACACGTTCATGTCTTCCGCCACCAGGAATTTGACGAAGACATTGGTGGAGACGAAAAAGAAGGTGGCGCCGAGCATCAGCAGGATGCCGCTCGCGTCGGCGCGCCGGGCGTACCCGTTGCGCGGGCCGGAGCGCGGGCCGGAGCGCGGGCCGGGGCGCGTATCGACCATTCCGATCGCCTGCGCCGGGACGCTCAGTCCGCGCCGGACCGGCCGACAGCGCGCCGGGTTTCGCGCCGCCAGATATAGAGGCCGCTTCCGATAACGACGGCCGCGCCGAGCAGCACCCAGATGTCCGGCAGATCGCCGAACAGCGACCAGCCGTAGAAGCCGGCGAAGACGAGCTGGACATAGATGAAGGGCGCCACGGTCGACGCCTCGGCAACCTGGAACGCCTTGATCAGCAGGAACTGGCCGGCAAAACCGAAAAATCCGACGAACAGCAGGATCAGCCATTCGGTGCCGGTCAGGGGGCTCCAGACGGCAAACGCCATCGGCGTGGTAACGGCCAGGCCGACCAGGCTGGTGTAGAAGAACAGGGTGAGCGGGTATTCGGAAAAGCTGAGCAGGCGGGTCGACACCTGGTAGCAGGCGTAGCACAGGCTGGCGAGCAGCGGCAGCAGCGCCGCCCAGGTCAGGAAGTCGGTGCCCGGCCGCAAGATGATCAGGACGCCGAGAAAGCCGACGGCGATCGCCCCGCGCCGCCGCCAGCCGACCGGTTCGCCGAGCACCAGGGGCGACATCAGGGTCACGAGCAGCGGTGCGGAGAAGACCAGCGCGGTGGCCTCGGCGAGCGGCATCAGGCTGATCGCCCCGATGCCGGCCAGGGTGCCGCCGGCGAGAAACAGCGAACGCAGCACATGCATGGCCGGGCGCCCGGTCCTGACCAGGCGGATCGTCGCCGGGGTCAGGAAAATCGGCACCGTGAGCAGGAAGTGGAACAGGTAGCGCCCCCACACGACCATCTCGTAGGGCTGCGTCCGGGTCAGGTATTTCGCGCCGGCCTCCATCGTGGCCAGGCAAAACACCGTGCCCACCATCAGCAGGATGCCGAGCCGGGGCCGGTTTGCGCGTGCGGGAGAGGTCAAGTCGGGTATTCGGGATGGAGGGCGCCGGACGCCGGGCGGAAAGCGGGCCGGCGGCGCCGGCAGGGCTTTGTGGCAGAGCCGGGGGCGGGGAGCAAGCCGCCGGTCATGCCGCCGGCGCGGTCCCGCCATGCGCCGCAGTCCGGTTGGCCGGCGCGCTGCCTATCCCGCTCTCCGATCCAAATGTAAACGCCGGGCGCAGGGGAGGGCTCAAACCCTCCTCTACGGCTCTTCCGCAGGTCTGCCGGGGCGGCAATCCGATTAACCGGAGAGAATTCCCGCTTCCGTTCAACACAATGTCTCAAACTGAGACACTACAGGGCGCCGAACGGGCTTGACATCGCAACCAGGAACATTAAATGAACAAATATACTGTGGAAAGAAGCGACCCGGAGACGAAAAAAGACGCTGGTTAGACCGGTCTTTCTAATGTGTATATAGCCCGAAAAATGGCACAAATCCTTGGCTTGGGCGGAATGCAGATAATGAGCGATCACAAAATAATTAGGAATATTGCCCCATAAAGGCACCCGCGCCGGGGTGCCGGCGACGCTATCCCGCGGTCAGCGCCCGGGCGAGCCAGACGTGATAGTGCCGGGTCGGCGCGTCCATCACCGGGGTGAGGGCGCCGCCGTCGAAGGCGGCCGAATGGCGGCCCGCCTGCATCCCTTCGACGGGAATGACGTCCTCGGCAAAGATGCCGCGCCAGACGTCCGTTGTGGTCTTCCGCAGCGGCTTCAACGCCTCGGACAGACCGTCCGGGCTGAAGCAGTAGATGCGCGCGCGTTCCGTCGTGCGGCCGGGCGCGACCGGCGTCGCGATGACGCTGTAGAGATGGTCTCGGTGGACGCCGAACATGACGTTGGGGAAGACGGCGATGTATTCCGCCTTCTCCAGCCATTCCTTCGGCAGCCCCGCGAGGGTCGGCAACCGCCGGCCCTGTTCGTCCATCGGCGGGCGGCAGACCGTTGAGCCCTGGCCGCCGATGCCGCCCGGCCCGGCGATGTTGTAGTGGTCCTCCAGGCGCGAGAAGCGGTTGAGGCCGGGATGGATTGTCGGCAGGTGATAGGATTCGAGATAGTTCTCGATCGGCAGCTTCCAGTTGGTCGCCAGGTCGAAGCCGAAACCGAAGCCGTCTTCGGTGTGCAGCGGCGCATTCTCGAACGCGGCCCAGCGCGTTTTCAGGGGCGCCAGCGCCTCGTCCAGCGCCGGCGCGCTGCCGTCGAGATTGACGAAGACGGTATCGTGCCAGATGCCGCTGCGCACCGGCATGAGGCCGAAATTGCCGGCATCGAAGCCGTCGCATTCGTGGACGCCCGGCCCGCCGACATGGGGCGTGGCGCTGAGTGTGCCGTCGAGCCGGTAGCACCAGGCATGATACGGGCATTTGATGACCCGGCCGGCATGGCCCGGCGCAGCCACGAGCTTCATGCCGCGATGGCGGCAGACATTGTGGAAGACGCGCAATTCCCTGTCCCGGCCGCGCACCAGTAGCAGCGGCAGGCCCGCCAGATCGACCGGGAACAGGTCGCCGGGCCGCGGCGCGTCGGCGCCGAAGGCGAGCGCCGTCCAGCCGGTTGCGAGAACCGTCTCGCGCTCGAACGCCAGCATCGCCTCGTCCGTGTAGAAGGGCGCGGGCAGGCCGGTCGGATGCTGCGGATCGGCCGCCAGTGCGCCAACTGCAGCGGCGATCTCCGGCGTCCAGGCGGCGCCGGCGGGTGAGGAAACCGGGCGTTGAGGAAGCGGAGCGTTCATGGCTCATCCTCGCACACAAGCAGGCCGCGCGGAATGCTCGGGAGGGCGCTCATACGCCGATGCGGCGCGGTTGAAAAGCCCGATTCGACCGCCGCACCGGGTAACTTCCGGATGCACGGCACGGCGGCCTTGCCGATGGAACCCAAGTCCGCCGCCGGCTATACTCGGCTATGGCCGCACAAGGCGGGCGCCGATCGCAACCGCCGAACCCGGCCGGGAGGTCAGGGCATGCCGCTCCGGTCCCTTCTGCTTGTCCTCGCCGTCGTCCTGCACGGGTCCCTTTCATTCGGCCAGGATCTGCTCCAGACCGGCATCGACGCCTACCGGCGCGGCGACTACGTCACGGCGTTGAAGGTGTTCCGCACCCTTGCGGATCAGGGGAATGCGAACGGCCAGAACACCGTGGGCATCCTGTACGGCAGGGGCCTGGGCGTTCCTGTGGACCTTGCGGAAGCGGTAAGGTGGTTTCGAAGAGCGGCCGAACAGGGTCACACGGTCGCGCAGCACAACCTCGGCGCCGCCTATTTCCGAGGCCGGGGCGTCCTGCGGGACGATGCGGAGGCGATAAGGTGGTTCCGCAAGGCGGCCGGGAAGGGACACGCCGCGTCATCGCACAATCTCGGCTTCGCCTATTTCACGGGGCGGGGCGTGCCGGTCGACAACGCAGAGGCGGCGTTATGGTTTCGAAGGGCCGCGATGCAGGGACTGGCGCGGGCGCAGTACAATCTCGGCTACCTGTACTACCGCGGCGAAGGGGTGCTGCAGGACAATGTCCGCGCTTTCGTCTGGACGAGCCTGGCCAGCGATCAGGGATACGCGCCCGCTGTAGCGTTGAGACTGTCGATCGAACCGAGGCTGACGCGCGACGAGATCGCCAGGGCAGGCGAGACGATCGGAAAAATTCTGTCCGATATACGGGCTGCCCGCAGAAGATAGGTTTTCCGGCCGGCGGACCGGGAAGGCCGCGTCGCAATGCGGTGGCCGGACCCCCGGGCAGCGGCCGTTTAGTTCGCAGCGGGAGGAACCGTCAGCCCGACGGGAAAGTGTCGCCCGCAACAGTTGAATCGACCGGGCGGGCAGGCGGCGGCTTCAGCGGGCCCCACATGCGGTAGTCGAAGGGTGGCGTCGCCGCGGCGAAGGCCGGCCGCGCCTTCATCCGTTCGTACCACCCGCCGACCGCCGGCAGATCGGCCCACAAGCGGGTCAGGTCGAGATACTCCACCCGGTCGAGGATCGGCGCGACGCAGATATCGGCCAGCGAATAATCCGGCCCGCAGATCCAGGGGCCGCCGCCCGCCTTCAGCGTTCGCTCGAGATGCGACAGGTGCCAGCGGAATTTGGCGGCGGCCGCATCGACGGCGGCACGGTCAGCCGGCCCGGAAACCCGGCGCAGATAGTCCTGGGCGCGCGCCTGGTCCGGATGGCGCAAGGACCATTCCTTCAGTTGCTCCATGCCGAAGCCGATGCTGCGCAGCTTCATCATCAGATTGAAGCTGAGGGTCACGATCAGCGGAAACAGGTATTCCTGCTCCTCGGCGATCCATTCCCGCATGGTCGCGCGCGCCGCCGGATTGTCCGGCTGGAGCCGCGGTTCGGGGAACCGCTCGTCGAGATAGCGGGCGATCTCGGACGACTGGATGACCGGCCTGCCGTCATGCACCAGGGTCGGAATTTTGCAATGGCGGTTGAGCTTTCCGTAGTCGGGCCGGAAATGCTCGAAGCGGTGGGTCGCGATGTAACGCTCCGTCCAGTCCAGTCCCTTCTCGCTCAGGGTCAACCGGACCTTGAAGCAGCAGGGTGAATCCCAGAAGTGATAGAGTTCCAGCATCGCCGGCTCCTCCCGATACCGCCCGTCGCCGGCCTTCCGACGCGATGGAAGACCCTGCAACGCCGGTCGTGCCGCGGTCAACCGCCGCCCGGCCGGGCTAATGCCCGGCGAGCCATACCCGGAATCGCTCTGCAATCCGGTCGTAGAGGCTGGCGTACCATTCGGTGTCTTTCAGGATCGCCGTCCTGAAATTCGACGGGTCGGTCGGCAGGTGGGGCCGCATGTCCACGCCCGTCCCGGCGTGCCGGGAGACGAGCTTCATCGACGACCGGCGGGCCGGGCCGTAGGCGATGTACTTTGCCTGGTCGGCGAGCGGTCGGGTGCCGGTAGCGAAGCGGATGAAGCGCAGGGCGTCGCGCAGTCTCGGAGTCCCTTTCGGTATTGCGAGAGCGCTCAGTTCGGAGACCTGGGCATCCCAGACGATTTCGATGGGATGGCCCTTGACCGCGGCGGCGTCGAACAGGCGGCCGTTGTATTGCGAAGCGATCACCGCCTTGCCGGAAACGAGAAGCTCTACCGGCTGCTCCACGGCGGTCCACCAGATCGTGTGGTCGCGGATGGCGTCGAGCTTCCTGAAGGCAAGCCGAAGGCCGCGTTCTGTGCTCAGCAGCTGGTAGATTTCCTGGCGCGGCACGCCGTAGGACCTGAGCGCCCATTCCAGATTTGCGTCCGGTATCTTCTGCAGGGCCCGCTTGCCGGGGAAGCGCCGGATATCGAACAGATCCTGGATCCGGCTCGGGCGCACGCCCGGAAACGCGTTGCGGTTATACGCGATGACCGTCGCATAGACGATATGCGAGACCCCGCATTCGGTCAGCGCGCCGTCGACGAAGTCCCGGTCGGCGGGCGTGCCGTCGATCCCCGGAAGAAGAAGCGAATGGTCGATCGGCTCCAGCAGCCCCTGTTTGCAGGCAGCACGGTTATCGGCCTTTGTCATGTCGATGACGTCCCAGGAGACGTCGCCGCTGCGGCGTTGCCGGCGGAGTTCAGCCAGCCCGCCATTGTAGCGCGCGGTCCGGATGCGGATGCCCGTCCTGGCCGTGAAAGGTTCGAAATAAGCTTTCTTCTGGCTGTGTTCGTAGGCGCCACCCCAAGTCGCGATCGTGAGCGTCCGGTCGGCGGCAGCGCCCGGCCCGGCGCCGGCAAGCCAGAGCACAGCGGCAAGCACGGTCCGGCTGCAGGCGATGAAGCGGATCGGGCTCAGCGGCATAGTTCCTCCGGGCATAGTTCCACCGGGGCGGCGGCGGGCGCTCAGGCCCCCGCGTTCTCCTCGCGGCGCGTGTCGTCCATCGTGTCCAGCCAGGCCTTGACGATGGACGCCTCGAACACCACGCCCAGCATCCGGCCGTTGTCGCGGTCTTCGAGCACCGGGATGCTCTCGCCGACAAAATCTCCCATTCCCTCCATCGCCGCCCAGATCGACATTCCGGCCGTGAAGATCAGGGCCTCCGGCTTCGCCAGTTGCGCGACCGTTGCTCCGGAGGCCGCGTTTTCGCCATCCTCCCACGCCACCAGTTCGTCGAGCTTCACCGTGCCCAGATAGCGTCCGTCGGCGTCGACGACATAGCCTTCGTGGCGGCGGTCCTCCACGAGCCGCGATTTCGCCTCGGCGGGCGGTGTCTCCGGCGTCAGCGCCGTGTAGTCCCGGCTCAGATATCCGTCGATCGGGCGGAGATCGAGGATCGCCCTGTCGCGGCCGGCGGCGAGGTCGAAGCCCCCGGCGCGGAGTTGCACGTCGAACAGCGATCGCCCGAAAATCCGGTAGGAGATGAGATTCGAGAAGACGACGCTGACCATGGCCGCGGTGGCAAGGTCGTAGTTGCGGGTCAGTTCGAACACGATCAGGATCGCGGTGAGCGGCGCGCCGATGACCGCGCTGGTCACGGCGACCATGCCGCAGATTGCATAGATGGCGATGTCCGAGCGCAGGTCGCCGAGCAGCGTCTCGGCGCCCGCGCCGGCCAGCGCGCCGAACAGGATGCCGATCAGCAGGGCCGGGCTGAATACGCCGCCGGCAAAGCCGAATCCGATGCACAGCGCCGTCGCCGCAATCTTGGCGATAAGCAGGGCCGCGAGTTCTTCCGGCGCGAAGGCGTCGTCGATGACGGCGAAGCGCAACGTCTCCTTGCCGATGCCCAGGATGTCGGGCAGCCAGATCGCGGCCACGCCCAGGGCCGCGCCGGCCAGCATCGGCTTGGACCAGTCGGCGAGAGGCAAGGCCCGGGCGGCCCGGCCGGCATAGAGGATCGCGCGCATGTAGAGCACGGCGACGAAGGCGCCGCCGGCGCCGATCAGGACAAAACCGAGGAATTCGGGCGCGGCCTTCACGCTCACCGCCTCGACCCGGAACAGCGGCGGGCGTTCGAAGACGATGTTGGCGACGACATAGCCGATCGTCGCCGCCACGGTGATCGGTGCGAACGCACGCAGGGAGTAGTGGCGCAGGATGACTTCGTGGGCGAACACGATTCCCGCGATCGGGGCGTTGAACGCCGTCGCGATCGCGGCAGCGGCGCCGCAGCCCACGCCTGCCGTCCCCATCCATCGGCTGTTCCTGTTGAAGCGGGCCGCGAGGGAGCCGAGGGTCGCCCCGAGATGCGCGAGCGGACCGTATTGCCCGACGGACGCTCCGGACCCCAGGGAAACCAGGCTCGTCAGCGCGCTGAGAAAGCCGGCGCGGGCCGGCATCCGGCCATCGTGCAGATGGGCGGCGCGGATGATGTCCGGCGGCCCGTGCGGCCGGCGATCCGGCATGTAGCGGTGAAGCACGCCGACGATCAGCCCGCCTGCCGCCGGCACGCAGATCGTGGCGACGATCAGCCAGTTCGGATCGCCGGCCATGAAGCGGCTGCGCGGCGAGACGAGCAGCCAATCGTTCAACAGGGCGACCAGTTCGACGAAACCGATCGCGGCCAGGGACGCCAGCGCCCCGGCCACGATGCCGAGAACGGCGATCGACGCAATTTGGAGAGCCGTTGCCGCCGCCCGGCACATCGGCCGCTCAGTGAGGCCCGATTTTGCCGGCGTCCGGCACGTCGCGCGCCCGGCAGCGGCGCGGCGCCGGCGAGGCCGCCGCCGCGCCGGGCCGCCGGGTCAGGCGTGCAATTCCTGGGCCATGCGCGTGCCGTCGGGCGCTGTATCCTCCGGCGGCGCGGCGACAGCACTCGGATCCTCGTGCAGCGACTTGACGATGCCGTAAGCCATCAGCAGCAGGATCACGCTGACCGGGAGCGCTGCAGCGATCGACGCCGTCTGAAGGGCCGTCAGGCCGCCTGCCGCCAGCAGGACGGCGGCGACGAAGCCCTCGCCCATACCCCAGACGATGCGGAAACGCTGGGGCGGATTGTCGTCGCCCATGCTCAGCATGGTGGTGATTACCAGCGTCCCCGAATCCGACGAGGTGATGAACCAGGTTGCCAAAAGGATGGTGGCGAGCGCCGCCATTGCCCAGTTGAGCCAGCCGAGCTCCGTCACCTGGCTGATCGTGCCGTAGAGCGCAGAAGGCAGATCCCAGTTGCGCACCAGGTCCGCGATTCCCGCGGTGCCGACGCCGTTGGCGGCGTTCAGTTCCATCCACATCGCCGTCCCGCCGAACATGCACAGCCACACGAAGGAGATCGAGGTCGGCACGAACATCACGCCGAGCATGAACTCGCGGATCGTCCGGCCCCGGCTGATCCGGGCGATGAACATGCCGACGAAGGGCGCCCAGGATATCCACCAGCCCCAGTAGAAGATGGTCCAGCCGCCCTGCCACGAGGCAGCGCCCTTATCGCTGAAGATCTGGAATCCCATCGGAATGGCGTTCCACAGATAGTCGCCGAGCGTCGTAATGAAGAAGCCCATCAGCCAATTGAACGGCCCGCCGAACAGGAAGAAGGCGAGCAGCACTGCGCTCAGCCAAATATTCCACTCGGAGATGATCCGGATGCCGTTGCCGACGCCCGACACCGCCGAAATGGTCGCCACGACCGAAATCGCCGCGATCAGGACAAGCTGCGTGACCAGGCCCGGGTCGACCCCGAACAGATGATTGAGACCGGCCGCCATCTGGGTGACGCCGAGACCCAGGGACGTCGCAACGCCGAACACCGTGCCGAACACGGCCAGCAGATCCACGGCATGGCCGATCGGCCCGTAGATTCGCTCGCCGATGATCGGATACAGCGACGAGCGCAGGGTCAGCGGCAGCTTCTTGCGAAAGCCGAAATAGGCCAGGCACAGCCCGACGATCACATAGACCGCCCAGGCGTGAAAACCCCAATGGAAATAGGTCACCCGCATCGCCGCAACCGCGCGCTGCTCGTTCATCGCGGTATGGCCGGCCACGTCGGCAAACGGGTTGTTGGGATATTTCCAGGGCTGGGTGTTGTCGAAATAGAACATCGGCTCAGCGATGCCGAAGAACAGGATGCCGATGCCGACGCCGGCCGAGAACAGCATCGCGAACCAGGAGAATCTGGAAAACTCCGGCCGGCTGTCGTCGTCGCCCAGCCTGATATTTCCGAACCGGCTCAGCATCAGGTAGAAACAGACGAACATCAGGATCACCAGCGCAATCACATAGTACCAGTTGAGCGCTGTCTCGATCCAGCCGCGGACCGCCGAGTAGATCCCATTGGCAAACTCCACGTTGAGCGCGGTGAAGACAACAAATGCGAGCACCATACCTTTCGCTGCCAGCCCCATACCGCTGTGCAGACCTTTGAAAATACCGGTTTCTGCTACGAGATTTCGATTTGTCGACATCTGCTGCCTCTTGGATTCGCTACACGGGACAACACCCGGCGCCCGAATATCACGCACCGATCGAGGGCACCGGCTCCACCGCAGCGGGGCCGTTGCTCCGGCGACCTGTGTACCTGCAATCGTGCGCCGCCCGATCCGGTTAGTCAACGGATTAGGCAGCAATGAACAGGGACCGCAACCAATTTTGCGCGAGAATTCCGCGGGCGCCGTCTGCCGGGCATCCTTCCGGTCTGTCCCGTTTCAAGCCCTCCCTTACAATACGGGACGCGACGCACGCAGGCCGTGACTGTGGCGGAAAATCCGGGCTAGGGTGCGGCCCTCGCCGCTCGGGAGACTAAAGCAATGGGTGCGGCCGAAACCAGCACGGCGGAGCGCGCCGCCGCCATAGGCGTTCTGATGCTGGAGACGCGGTTTCCGCGGCTGCCGGGCGATGTCGGCAATCCCGCCTCGTTCGATTTTCCGGTGCTCTACGCCACGGTGGACGGCGCCGATCCCGGAACCGCAGTGCGCGGGGATACGCGCAGCCTGTTGCCCGGCTTCATCGCGGCAGGCCGCGAGCTGGTCGGGCAGGGGGCCGCGGGCCTGACGACGAGTTGCGGTTTCCTCGCACCGTTTCAGAACGCTCTGGCGGACGGCTGCGGGGTGCCGGTCGCGGCCTCCTCGCTCATTCAGATTCCCCTTGTGCAGCGCCTGCTGCCGGCGGGCAATCGGGTTGGCGTGCTAACCGCGGATGCCGAGGCGCTGGGCTCGGCCCATCTCGCCGCCGCCGGTGCCCCGGCCGATACGCCGATCGCCGGTCCGGACCGGGACAGCCATTTCAGCGCGGTCTATGTCGGCAACGGCGGATCGCTGGATGCGGACCGCGCGCGGGACGAACTCTGCGCTTCGGCGCGCCTCCTGTGCGCGGACCGCCCGGAATTCGGCGCCATCGTTCTGGAATGCACCAACATGGCGCCCTGGGCGGCGGATATTGCGCGCGCTACCGGACGGCCGGTCTACGACATGCGCCACCTGCTGCGCTGGTTCCATGCCGGGCTCGCCGCCGGTCGGGGAATCAGCCCCTGAAACGCAAAACGGCGGACCGAAGCCCGCCGCGAATTTCGGAAACCGGCCAATGCCGATGCCGGCGTCAGCCCTGGCGCGCCTTGAACCTGCGCACCGTCTTGCTGATCACATAGATGCGCCCGCGCCGGCGGACGACGCGGCAATCCTTGTGCCGCTTCTTCAGGGTCTTGACGGAACTTGCGACTTTCATGGCTCCGGCGCCGGTTGGGAGAACTGTCTCGAAGGCCGGCAGATAGGGCGGTCGGGCCGAGGTGTCAACCGCGCGTTCCGGCGCATTTCCGGCCCGGTTCGGGAAAATTCAGGCCGCCGCCACTGCCTCCCGCCGCCAGACGACCGGATAGAGGTCGCCATCCATCGGGTCGCCGTCTTTCAGCGCATCGGTGCCGAGCGGCTTCGCCGTGCCCGGACGGGTGTCGTAGCGCGCGTCGTCGCCGGTATAGCGCACGGTGTAGCCGCGCCGGCGCACGTCGCTGCGCCGGTTGCCGCCGGCGCCGTGGACCGTCAGCGCGTGGAAGGCGATGACGTCGCCGGGCGCCATGTCCCAGGCGACAATGTCGTAGTCGCCGCGCGCCGCTTCGATATCCGGCATCTTCTCGTAGTCCGGGTTGTCGTCGTAGCTGCGGGTCACGGTCCTGCCGAATGGCTCGGGCTGGAACCATCGGTCCCACCGGTGCGAGCCGCGGACGAATTCGAGGCGCCCGTTCTCCGCCGTCGTCGGGTCGAGCGCCAGCCAGAACGACATGACGTGCCGGCCGCGCACCGGCCAGTAGGGCTGGTCGTTGTGCCAGCGGGTCGGATTCGCGGTGCCCGGCTCCTTCACGAAAAGCTGGTCGTAGAGCAGGTTGACCTTCGATGCGCCGAAGAACTGCGCCGCCAGTTCGGGCAGGCCGCTCTCGAAACAATAGGCCCGGAATTCCGGATCGTTCTGCCAGACCCGCAGGTTGCCGTGGAACCGGCCCTGCCCCTCGGCCTCGTAGCCGTGGAAGAACGGGCCGGGATTGTCGATATCGCGCTCGATGGCGGCGGCGATCCGCGCACGCCAGGCCGGGCCGATGACGCCCTTGAGCAGGACGGCGCCGTCCGCCTCGAAAACCTCGATCTCCCGCCGGGCGGCCCGGTAGGGCACGGCTCACGCACCTTCGGCGATGATCGCGTGCATCTCGGCCGCGCCAGCGCGTTCGATCTTCGCGGCCTGGTATTCCTGCGACGTCCAGAACTCCCGCGCCCTCTCGACCGAGGGGAAGCGGATCACGACGGCCCGGCGGGTCTCCTCTGGCCCTTCCATGGTCTCGGTCTCGCCGCCGCGGACCAGCCACTCGCCATCGTAGGCGGCGACGGCCGCGGGCGTGAGGGCGGCATAATTCTTGTATTTCTCCGGATCGGTCACATTCACGAACGCGATGAAAATCCCTGCCATGGTATCCCCCTGAGGTCCGGCCGATCTCTCGGCAACGCTGCCCTCCATACACAACCCTTGCGCGGATGAGGAGTCGCCTGTCTGCACGGCCGCCGCATCCGGCGCTTCTCGTCCTGTTGCCAGTGCAGGCCCGGTAGGGCACCTTGCCGCCGCCATACCCCCTCCACGACAATGACCAGCGGAGAGAATTCCCATGCAACTCGAGGACAAGGTCGCCATCGTCACCGGCGCAGCCTCCGGATTCGGCGAAGCCATCGCCCGGCGCTATGCTGCCGAAGGCGCAAGCGTCGTCTGCGCCGACCTGAACGACCAGCTCGGCAAGAAGGTCGCCGAGGAAATCGGCGCCGCCTATGTCCATGCCGATGTCGCCGACCGGGACGATGTCCGCACCATGGTCCGCACCGCGGTCGACCGCCACGGCCGCCTCGATACGATGGTCAACAATGCCGGCATCACCCACGTCAACCGGCCGATGCTCGACGTCAAGGAAGACGAATTCGACCGCATCTTCGATGTCAACGTAAAGTCGATCTACCTGGCGGCCCTGGAGGTCGTGCCGCTGATGCGGGAGCAGGGCGGCGGCTGCATCATCAACACGGCCTCGACGGCCGGCCTGCGCCCGCGGCCGGGCCTCACCTGGTACAACGCCTCGAAGGGCGCAGCCATCACCATGACCAAGTCGATGGCGGCCGAGCTCGGGCCGGACAATATCCGGGTCAACGCGCTCTGCCCGGTTGCCGGCGACACGCCGCTGCTGCCTTCCTTCCTCGGCGCCAACTCGCGCGAAGCCTTCGAGGCGACGGTGCCGCTCGGCCGGCTCTGCACCTCGGAGGACGTCGCCAAGGCCGCCCTGTGGCTGGCGAGCGACGAGGCGAGCTTCATTACCGGCGTCGCCTTCCCGATCGACGGCGGACGGGGCGTGTAGCCTTCAGGGATTCTGTCCGTTATCGGGAATTTCCGGCCGACTTTGTAGGGGAGGGTTTTGAAAGGGGATTATATCTTTGGCTATGCAGCGCCGGATAATCCTCCAGCGGCAGGGCGTCGGCGATAACTGCAAACGCCGCTCGTTTGCCGTTGCCCTACAATA